>ERZ777003.160-NODE-160-length-137595-cov-12.775425_pt1 | contig 137595 bp, 104 predicted proteins | sample MGYA00374956_ERZ777003 | MGnify/ENA primary metagenome ERZ777003 (study PRJEB29302, sample SAMN06268252) | bioreactor metagenome | isolation source: Joint BioEnergy Institute, California, USA | place: USA:Joint BioEnergy Institute, California, USA | collected... | reverse complement strand
CTCCGTTGGCTTGATCATCATCATAATACGCATAATTCTTAAACACGCTCTTAAGGAAAACATCTTACTCTCCTTTCATTCGCTCACTACACACTATTGTTTATATATAAAGAAACGAAGTAGCTTTAATAAAGTTACTGCCTGGATAAGAATTTATAAAATTGTTTTCCACATAAAAAATGATCGTAATGCGCTGTATGCCCGCACCAGAAGCAGCATGCAATGTTCACACAATGAGCGTTACTATATAATGGCGGATGCTAAATTTGCCGATGCCACCTGTTCCTAAAACACAACGACTTAGGACGGTTGCTGGCGATAAAGAAGCTGAACCCCGCTCCCAGGTGAGCGAGGTTCTCCTGGTTCGTTCGTCTGCGACTAAGAGCGCAGTGGAGCATACACTCTATACGTCGATGATGAAACACGCGAATGTAACGGTTGAGAGTGCAAGGCAAGGAGAGTATGAGTGGTCCTACAGCTTCCTCTGATTTGCCAGTGTACGTAATATCAAATCCCATGGAAGAATTGTACGATTTAACCCTTTTCGCCTACAGCCAGAAGGTGAGATGATAATGCTGGCGCGTGAGTGTCGATCGCTCTGTTCATCCTTGTTTTGTGCATATCCTCTAACTCAAACCAATGCACTGCCGAATAATCCTCGCTTTGATACAACATCGCCTCTGCATTATACCCCGCTCGATCGAATAATGACGATTAACATCCCCTTGTAGCTTATAACACACAGCTCTTTTTAGGTGATACGGGCAACGGACTGGCTGCATAGCTCCTTTTGATTTGTGCATATACCACACACCGCATGTCGATTGGAGCTAACAAACCTCTCATCTAGACCTCATAGCAGTACACTGCACAAGACATTTGTACAAATTGCACAGAGCAAAAGGGCATGATTTAGGTGCCTATGCCTATAGCGAAAACTATCACAAGCACGTATTATAGTCCCACCGAAGTTAAAGATTTACTAAACTACAAGCGATGAAGCGACGCCGGTAGGATCACTGTCGATCCAGCCGGCGTTGTTCTGTTCAGCATAAGATCAAGGAGACGAGCCTTGAGTACAACCCTGCAAATGCTTCTCCCATTAGCTGGCATTCTTCTCGGCGCAAAAATCGCGGCGCAGCTTAGTCTTCGCTGTGGTATGCCAGCTGTATTTGGTGAATTGTTGTTGGGTTTGATCCTCGGTCCCTCTCTCCTTGGTTGGCTCCACGAAAACGAGATACTGCACTTGCTAGCCGATATTGGCGTCATTTTGCTGATGTTTATGGCTGGCCTTGAAACCGATACCATAGCCCTACGGCAAACTGGCAAAACAGCGATGCTTACAGCGATCGGCGGCGTGGTGCTGCCGCTTTTCGCAGGGCTAGCGGTGGGCACACTTGTGGGGATGGAGTGGCGGTATGCGCTGTTTCTGGGCGCGGTGCTCACAGCCACTAGTGTGAGTATCTCGGCGCAGACGCTACGTGAACTAGGGCGATTGCGCACCCGTGAAGGTGTAACCATCCTTGGGGCTGCCATTATCGACGATGTGCTAGGCGTGCTTGTGTTCGCGTTGGTGATGAGCCTTGCGGGCGAAGGCAACCTGATCCTCACCCTTGGCAAGATGATCCTCTTTTTCCCAATCGCTTGGTTCATCGGCGATAAGCTCATTCCGATGGTAGTGCGGTGGGAGCAGCATCTGCACAATCGCGAGGCCTGTTTAGCACTGTTCCTTGGAATCGTGCTGGTATACGCTTGGGCAGCCGAGGCGCTTGGGAGCGTAGCCACGATCACGGGAGCCTATTTGTTGGGTGTGGTCGTCGCACGGCATACCGATACGAGTCATATCGTTCACCATGGCTCCGCCGCGCTCGGTTATGGCTTCTTTATCCCGATCTTCTTTATCAATATCGGTCTACAAGCACATGTGGATGGTCTGTTAGGTGCACCGTGGTTGACGTTGGGGTTGATTGTTGTGGCTCTGTTGACGAAGGTGATCGGTGGTGGGATGGGAGCCTGGATGGGCGGCTTTACACTCCGCTCGGCGACACAGATCGGTGTCGGGATGATCTCGCGTGGCGAGGTTGCGTTAGTGCTTGCAGGCGCGGGGTTAGCGGCTGGTCTGCTCACACCTGAAGTATTCTCGGTATTAATTGTTGTCACACTGGTAACAACGTTGGTTACTCCGCCGCTGCTACGCCTCGCTTTCGCGTGGCAGCCAAAGCCCCCTGTCGAGATCAACACAGTGCCTGTTGTTGCCGATTAGGGTTGGCTCACATTGTGTACTGCTCAGTTCGCAGTGCGGGGCAGATTCGTTTAAGGAGGGAACTCGATGCTTTGGAAGATGGCAAAACAGTTGTTTGGAACAGGACGACGGAAACTGTTTACGGTGTTGGGCGTTTCGACTATGCTGCTCCTGTTCACCGGGGACGCATTTGCACAAGATGCACCACCCACGGTCGATGAACTGGCACGTGGTATCAATACGGTTTGGGTGCTGGTTGCAGCATTCCTGGTTTTTTTTATGCAGGCAGGTTTCTCGCTGGTTGAGGCTGGCCTCACACGCTCGAAGAATACCGTCAACATTCTGTTCAAGAACCTAGCGGATTTCCTGTTCGCTTCAATTGCCTACTGGGCGATCGGCTACGCGCTGATGTTCGGCGAAGGTTCCCCATTCATCGGTATGACAGGTTTCTTCCTTACTGGTCTTGAGAGCGATACTGCCGGCATACCGACGATGGCGGTCTGGATCTTCCAGCTTGTGTTCGCTGGTACTGCCGCGACGATCGTCTCGGGTGCGATGGCCGAGCGTACCAAGTTCAGTGGCTATTTGATCTACACTGCAGTGATCAGCTTGCTGATCTACCCGATCTTCGGGCACTGGGTCTGGGGTGGTGGCTGGCTGACAGAGCTGGGTTTCCTCGACTTCGCTGGCTCGACGGTGGTGCACAGCGTCGGTGGCTGGGCTGCGTTGATGGGCGCCATCATTGTGGGGCCGCGCCTTGGCAAGTTCAACAAGGATGGCAGCGCCAATGTGATCCCTGGCCACTCTATTACGATTGCAACACTGGGCGTCTTCATCCTGTGGCTGGGCTGGTTCGGCTTCAACCCTGGTAGCCAATTGGCTGCGATTGGTGGCAATGCGGATGCGATCGCTCTGGTCGCTGTCAACACCAACTTGGGTGCGGCAGCTGGTGGTCTTGCCGCCATGCTCCTCTACTGGCTGCGCTCGGGCAAGGCTGATCTTGGTATGACCCTGAACGGTGTGCTGGGTGGCCTGGTGGCTGTGACCGCTCCCTGTGCCTTTATCACACCGCTGGCGTCAATCATCATTGGTCTGATCGGTGGTGTGGTCATCGTCGTCACCGTGCCGCTGTTGGAGCGCTTCAAGGTCGACGATCCGGTCGGCGCCGTGCCGGTTCACCTGTTCAACGGTATCTGGGGCACCATCGCTCTGGGTCTGTTCCACACCGAGAGCGGTCTGCTCACCACTGGCTCGGGTTCGTTGATCGTCGCGCAGATCATTGGCGTGGTGGCCTGTGGCGTGTGGACGGCTGTGACGAGTGGTGCGATGTTCTACCTGATTAAGGTCACAGTTGGCCTGCGCGTCAGCGCTGCCGAGGAAGAGGCTGGGTTGGACTTCGGGGAGCACGGCAGCGTCGCGTACCCGGATCTGGTTCCCGAAATTCCCGCTACGAGCACGCCCGTGACGAGCGGTTCTACCGTTACCGCCGCTTCCTAAGTCCACTAAACAATCTACTCCGCCTACCGCCCTGGTTGTCTTACGACAACCAGGGCGATTTACATGTTGATAAGGATTTCTTGATGCTATACCTGATTAAACAGCGCTATAAACAGTTCTATGCTGTTATCATATTGTCAGTCTAATATCGCTTATACGCTTCTATTTGTGCAAATATCACAACAATCGACCTTAGAAACTATCGAAAGTACACAAAAAGGCTTGCTTTTTTAGTTTTGTACGTTACAATAGGGGGTGACATGGACTAAGCCCTATCTGTTCGCAGTTTTCCTAATTGCACAGGGGCGTGCTATTGAGCTAGTGTTACAAGGGTGTACACGATGAGCTACCAAATGAGACCTAGCGGCGTACAAGTTGTGATGTGCGACCTGTGCGGCGATTTTAGCGGGATCGGCAATCGCGATTGGCGCGAGATGCCTCACCGGGTTAGCGATCAACCCACACACCTCTGCCGCGCCTGCCGACATCAGGGTGTATGGTGTTCGGTGCACCAGACCTATCATCGGCCCGATGCCTTCCATCGGCACAAATGCGTCGATTGCGGCGGTCTGTTTACTAGCGTTGTGCGCGAGCAACAGACCCGTTGCCCTTCCTGTCGGCGCTCAGGTGGCAAGCGCACGCCACTGCCAGTGCCACAGCAGGCAGAGCAACCCCGTAGCTGGTCGCGCTTCTTCATTGCACTGCGTCCAAGCCATCGCCGTTAACACGCCGAATATCCTCGTGTTCCAAGCGTTCAGCGAGCAACGCTGTATGGCCGCGCCTAAAGCGGCGCGCGTTGTGGCGCGTAGCGCCATCGCTGTCCGAGCGCGCACAGGTTGTACACGACGGCGATTGCCCGTAGCGACGGACGTTGGGGTTGACGACGCGATCTTTCTTTCCCAAAAAACTGGAGGCTATCGGTGAGAAGACGCCGAGCGTAAGAGAACCTTGCTCTTTGAGAGCAAGGTTTCTTTTTTTGGCTCCCAACTCGGATGCGAAGCAGGATTCAGGGATCAATGTCTGCTGTATGTTCAGGTACAAGGCTTCTTGATGTAGGGGATGAAACGGAACAGCATCGAGCGGCGTCATGGGAGTAGCGCATAACTGCTCACAATTCGAGATCGTTTCTGTGGTCGCTTTCCTATGCACAAAAGCGGCCACTTGTTTTTCGAGCGGGGATTGCGTGTTGTGCTAACGAATAAACAGGAGGAGCGACGATGCGTATTTTTTGGAGATACATTGCAATCGCCTCAATGGTGTTAACGAGCCTCGGCGTGGCCAGCGCCGCCCCAATCGCTCAGCCAGCGTTTGAGCGCCTCTGGCAACGCACGGGGATTCCCATTCAGCGTGGTGTTGCCAATTATTCGTGGGTCTGGGGGCCGGAGCCATTCACCACACAGCTGATGGAGGCGTATGCCGATAGTCCAGGTGGCCGACGTGCGGTGCAGTATTTCGATAAGAGCCGCATGGAGATCAGCGATCCGAACGGTGATCCGAATAGCGCCTGGTTTGTGACGAACGGCTTGCTGGTGAACGAGTTGATCACCGGGCAGGTGCAGGTTGGCGCGAACGAGTTTATTCCGCTCGATGCACCCTCGATCCCTATCGCTGGCGACCCCAGCAACACCTTCCCGACCTACGCTAGCTTAGTGCGGATCTATAACACGCCAGCTGGCCGTGCGCTCGGCGACCACGTCACCAGTGAGTTTCTGCCCGAGGGGGCTAATGATCTGCCGCAGTATGCGAACAGCCCGGCAACCGAGATTGTGCGCATAGAGCGCGGCTTCGGTATCCCGCGCGTCTTCTGGGACGATATGAATCGTCGTGGCACGGTCTATGAGAATGGCCGACTTGTAACCAACCAGCCGATCATTGACTGGCTGTTCACGCTTGGTTATCCCACAACCGAGGCATTCTGGACCAAGGTGAAGGTCGGCGGGATCGAGCGCGAGGTGATGTTTCAGGCGTTCGAGCGTCGGCTGTTGACCTACACGCCTAGCAACCCGCAGCAGTACCAAGTTGAGATGGGCAATGTTGGCCAGCACTATTATCGCTGGCGCTATGAGGCGCCGTTTGCTGGCGGCGTCGAGGCGGTGATCAGCGTCCCTGAACAAGATGCGCAGGTTAGCTCGCCGCTACTCGTGCAGGGTTTTGGGAGCGGCAGCGCCTTCGAGGGCGCGATCACGGTGCGTCTGAAGGACACGGCCACCGGCGCGGTGCTGGGCAGCGTCAACACGGAGGTCTTACAGGCCGATGTTGGCAAGCCAGGGCCGTTCCAGGCGACGATCACCTTCCCGGCATTGGCGCAGCCAACACCAGCGACGATTGAGGTGATCACCCGCTCGCCGCGTGATGGCTCAGAGATTCTGTTGGCCAGCCGAAAGGTGATCGCTTCTTAGGGTTGGTTTGATAGGGCGCATGACAAACCAGCGATGAGCGTTGGGGTTGCCGATGCGCCCTTTTCCCAAAGCGAGTTGGAACTGAGGCAAACAAAAAACCTTGCTCGTAGTGAGCAAGGTTTCTTTTTGGCTCCCCGACCAGGATTCGAACCTGGAACCTACTGATTAACAGTCAGCCGCTCTACCGTTGAGCTATCGGGGATCGTCGCAACACAGCGGATTATACACAAATTGCCATAAACTGTCAAATCGGGCGTCTCCATCGGCTTTTTATTGCCGATGGAGACGCCAACATGTGTTAGGCGCTGGCGATAAACGCCTCAAGGACAGAGTTAAAGCGCTCGGAGTGCTCCCAGAACATCATATGGCCGCCGAACACTTCGGTCTTGATCTTGGGGAAGTTATTCTGCATAAACGGCACGGCAGTCTCGGCCCAGTGCTCGGCGATGACGTAGAGCGTGGGCACAGCTTCGCTGACCTGCGTCGCCTCGGCGCGGTAATCCGAGAACATGGCGTCGGCGAACAGCGCTGCGGCCAAGGGGTGCGGCGTACGCGCCGATTGTGCGACGATCCAGTCGAGTTCGTCGGCGCTCAGTTCGCGCTGCACCATCACTTCGGTGGCGTACCACTCGATGAATTCGCGCTGACCCTTGGGCGAGTGCAGGAAGGTGCGGTATGCACCTGCGATCTCGTCGAGCGGACCCTCTACCCAGTCGCTGTCGTTGGTCGAGAGCGGCTTGGGCGACATGTCGATGCCCACCACGGCCTTGAGAGCGCTGGTGCCCGCGTGCTTCACGTAGCTCAGGTTGGTGAGGCTGCCCGTGGACCAACCGACCAACACCACATCTTTCAGTTCGAGCGCAGCGATCAGCTTCGCCACGTCGATGCCCTGCGTCGTGTAATCGTTGCCCTGCGTCGTCTTGGTCGAGCGGCCTTGGCTGCGGGGATCGATCAAGATGACGCGGTTGGTGCGTGCAAAGTGGGCGATCTGTTTCTCGAAGATGGCGGTAGTGAAGGTCCACCCGGGGATAAAGAGGATCGGGGCGCCCGAGCCATATTCTTCGTAGTAGATCTCCACTTCGGGGTCGACCTCAAGATAGCCACTTTTCTTCTGGATGTCGGTCATTTGCTCCTCGCACAGTAAAGTGAAATAGGCGATACCACTGCCGATACGGACTTGTGTTTTTGGCGATGGCTCGGTCGGTGAAACGATTATAGCATTGGTTGAGCACACCAACGATCGTGGCTAGGTGATGATGCTCCGCAGACTGTTTAGCGAGTAGGCGGCTCATCGGCGAGCAGATCGGCGAGTTGCAGCGCACGCACTTGGTCGAGCGCCACTTCCCATGCGCCATCGGCGCACATACCATCGTCGCGGGCCTGCTGATACGCATCTATCAGCGTTTGCAGGCAGAGCGCGCGTACTCGTTCGGCGAGTTGCTGCGGGGTTTGAGCAGTAGAGGATTCAGTCATCATTCACCTTGCGAAAACGGGGAAGCGCCACCAACATCTCGGCGACGATTCCCCGCCACGAAACGTTATTGTGCGGTCCAGCCGCCGTCGATGGTGAGCGTCGCGCCAGTCATAAAGCTGGCGGCCTCGGAGGATAGGAAGACGATCGCGCCCGCCAACTCGCTTGGCTGGCCCCAGCGGCCAATCGGCAGTCGATCAACAAACCACTGGTATTTCTCGGGGTCATTCATCAGTGGCTTGTTCATCTCGGTGAAGAACGGTCCCGGAGCCAGCGCGTTCACGTTCACGCCGTAGCGCGCCCATTCGAGCGCGAGCGTGCGGGTCAACTGGATCATGCCGCCCTTCGCCGCCGTGTAGGCTGGCCGATCCGCCACGCCGACTTGACCAAACATCGAGCTTACGTTGATGATGCGACCCCAACCCGCCTTGATCATAGCTGGAGCGGCGACCTTGCAGCCAATGAACGTGCCCGTCAGGCTGGTGTCCACCACCGCGTGCCAATCTTCCAGCGGGAACTCAATCGTTGGCTTGCGGATATTGATGCCAGCGTTGTTGACCAGGATGTCGAGCCGCCCAAACTGCTCCAACACCTGATCGACAACCGACTGCATATCCTCCAGTTTGGTCACATCGCCAGAGAGGCCGAGCGCGCGTCGGCCCGTCTCAGCCGCCACTCGTTCGGCGACCTCTTGCACGGGCGCGAGCCGTCGCCCCATCAACACAACATCCGCGCCAGCCTGGGCCAGCGCTTCCGCAAACACGATTCCCAGCCCACCTGCGCCACCTGTGATCAGCGCTACTCGGCCATCCAACCGAAACGTGTCGAGTAATGTGCCCACCGTTGCAATACTCCTCTCCTTGAGCGAGACGATAGTCGGCGTCTCACCCTGACCTGTACTGGTGACGGGGTGCGACAACGCGCCGCCGATCACCGTTGATCGAACACCCAGCCGTCGCAGGTTGCACACGCGCCTCGAACTGGTTGCCGATATTGTAACCCATCTTGGGCATGCGATGCGTGTATCGCTGAGCGCTCACCAACGGGGACGGCGATACTTCCAGCCCGGCTGGATCTTCTGCATCTCCACCTCATCGTCGCGCTTGGTCAGGCCACAGTCCAGGTATTGTTGATGCAGGCGTGCCAGCGCCTCGTAGTCGAGTTCGACCCCTAAACCTGGGCCGTGCGGCACCTCCAGCGCACCATCCTTGAACTGCAATTTGCCACCCACAATCACCTCCTCCGTCTGCCAGGGGTAGTGCGTGTCGCAGGCGTAGGTGAGATTCGGCACGGCGGCGGCCAAATGCGTCATCGCGGCCAGCGAGATGCCCAAATGCGAGTTGCTGTGCATCGAGAGGCCAATGCCCCACGTGCGGCAGATGCGGGCCAATTCGACCGAGGCGCGCAGCCCGCCCCAGTAGTGGTGATCGCCCAGGATGATCTGCACGCTGTTCAGGCGGATCGTCTCCGGCAGATCGGCGAAACTCACGCAGCACATATTGGTGGCGAGCGGGATGCCGCACTGCTTGGCGACCTCGGCCATGCCCTGCTTACCGTCGGTTGGGTCCTCGTAATATTCGAGCAAACCGCGCAGTTCCTTGGCGCAGCGCAGGCTCGTCTCCACCGACCAAGCCGCGTTCGGGTCGATGCGCAGCGGCACATCTGGCCCAAACGCCTCGCGCAACAGGCGGATGGTGCGCACCTCCTCGTCCGGCTCCAGCACACCCGCTTTGAGCTTGAGCGAGCGGAAGCCGAAGGCCTCGACCATCGCCTTGGCCTGCGCCACCAGCGATTCGGCATCGAGCGCGGCATCTTGCAGGGCGGTGGGCCAACCGGGAGCAGCGTCGGGATCGCGCTCAAAGCCGAAGCGACCGCCAGCGCCAGCCTGCTTGTAGAACAGGTACGCGCTGAAATCGACCCGATCGCGCACGCGGCCACCGAGCAGATCGTACACAGGCACGCCGAGCGCCTTGCCGATCAGATCCAGGCAGGCGACCTCGATCGCGCCGTAGGTACGGGGCGGCCAGCGCAGACCGCTCGCGGCCTGCTGCACATCGCCCGACCAGCCGCCGCCACCGAGCGCTTGCTCCAATGCAGCGAGGCGGAACGGATCGCGCCCGATCACAAGGTCGCGTGCGGCTTCGAGATCGCGTTGCACATCGACGCCGCCGTGCGTCTCGCTGATCCCAACAATCCCCGTATTACTCACAACTTCGACGATCGTGCGCAGCGCGTAGGGCGCGTGCAGGCCCGAGGCGGCGTGAAGCGGCGGGTCGCCGAAAGCGATCGGCGTTACCCGAAGATCAGCAATGTACATCGATTTATCCGTATTGATTGCAGTGCGGTTTTCAGCGGCGCGGGAAGCGGAGTGCGGTGAAAATAAAAATGGGTGCGAAACAGCGGTGCGCCACCACCATCTCACACCCAGACCCAAATTAGCCTTTCACACTACCAGCGGTCAAACCTTCAACCATATACTTCTGAGTGTAGACGTAGATGGCCGTCACCGGAATCGCCATCAGCAGCGAGGCGCCCATCATCTGCCCCCACGGGTAGATATCGCCAAAGACCAGCAATTGCAGGCCAACGGGCAGCGTCTTGAGATTCTCACTGGTGATAAACACAAACGCGAACAAGAACTCGTTCCAGGCGTTCGTGAAGGCGAACAGCGTTACCGCCAGAAGAGCGGGCGCCGCCAGTGGCAAGGTGACACGTAGGAAGGCAACAAGGCGAGTGGCACCATCGATCATCGCGGCTTCTTCAAGATCTTCCGGGATGGAACGATAGTAGCCGAGCATCACCCAAGCAGCAAATGGCATCAGGAACGTGGGATACGTCGTGATCAGCGCCAGATGCGTGTTGATGATGCCGAGCGTGGTGAGGATACGGTAGAGCGGAATAAACAGCAGCGAACCAGGCAACAGATACGTAATCAGCAATGCCGTGGTCAGCGTATTAGCGCCCAAGAACTTGAGTCGCGCCAATGCGTACCCCGCCAAGGACGCCAAACCCACCGCCAGAATCGTACTGACGGTCGACACAAACACCGTGTTGCGGAACCACGTCATATACGCGGTGCGGAACAGCAGTGCCTTGTACTGATCGAGTGTCCAAGGATCCGGCCAGAAGATCGAACGGAACTGTTGGATCTGGAGATCGGTCTTGAACGAGGTAATTACAATCCAATAGAACGGGAACAGCACGAAGAAGAGCAATGGCAGCAGCGCCACAATCCGCAGAGTCATACCCAACCGTTCGCGCTGGCCAAAGCTCAGCAATGGGCGATACCGCTCGCTCTCAGGTCGACCTGCCTTCAGCAGAGCTTTGAAACGGGCAAACAGCGCCTCCACCAAGTACGCAAGTTGCTCGAACGGCCACCACAGAATATCGCCAACCACGTTCAGGAGCTTGCCCAACTTGCTAAATAGCCGATCGACCCAACTCTCGTCGGTGACAGCATTGGAATCGCGGCGCATAAAGCGGGCGAGCAGCAGGATGAACAGCGCCAGCACGGGAGCCATACTGAACGCCACTGCAGCACCCGGCCCGAAGCGCAGACCGATGATCGCTCGTTCGTAAGCCAGGATCGAGTACAGCCGTGTCGCACCACCAGGGCCACCGCCAGTCATCAGGTAGACCAGGCCGAAGGTATTGAAGGTTGAGATCGTCGAGAGCAGCACCGTCACCGCGATCACATACTTCAAGCCCGGCAGAGTGATATGGCGGAAGCGATCGACCGCACTCGCACCATCGACCTCAGCGGCCTCGTACAACTCTTTATCGATCGCCTTGAGGCCCGCCAACAGCAGGATGGTGTAGAACGGAATACCCTTCCAGATATTCACCGAGATCACACTCGGCATCGCCAGGGCAGGTTCGGAGAGCCACGCCACACGACGATTAATCAGCCCCAAGCCCTGCAGAATGGGGTTTAGGCCGCCAAAGATGGGGTCGTAGATGCTGCGCCACGCCATCGCCGTCACCACTTCGGGCACAATCCAGGGCAGCAGCATCAGGCCTGTAAGCACATTGCGGAAGGGTAAGCGGCTATTGAGCAGCAGTGCGATGATAAGGCCAACGATCAGCTTACACACTACCGATACAACCGTGAAAAGAATCGTGTTGTTGACGGCACCACGAAACTCGGGATCGGCCCAGAGCCGGACGTAGTTGGCCAAGCCCACGTACTGCTCCGAGCGAGTCACCATATTACGGGTGGTGAAGCTTAACAGGACAGCATTAACGAAGGGCCAAAAAATCAAGCCGACCATGATAACTACTAGCGGCAACACAAATGGTAACGCCACCTTCCAATCACGGCCAAGCACCGCTTCGATTCGTTTGGATCGCGTTGCACGAGCGCGTGGGGCTAGCGTTGCTAAGGCACCGCTCGTAGTTCGTTTTGCCATGGCTTCTCTCCCTTGAGCAAGGATTGAATCGCGTGTCGCCCGAAGCGTTTACAAGCCACCGAGTAACACGCGATTCAATTGCTAGCGATAGCCACCCAATTACTGCATCAACCCAGCCTCCTCGAACAGTTGCACAATGCGGTCATGAGCATCGGCAACTGCCTGCGCAGCCGTCATTTGACCAGAGACAACGTTCGCCATCATCTGGCTGGGGATCGAGGCAGCAAGGATGCCGTCGATCGCTGCATTCGGCTCTGCAGGGTGCGAGGTACCGTTGTACGGCTCGGGGTTAAAGATGATGTCTCGAACTGCGGCGTAGTTCGGGTCCATCGCCAAGATCTCATCGCTCCACAGGTTCTTGTAGGCAGGCAAGAACAACGCGCCACCTTCACGCACCATCGGGTTAATGATGGCCGGGGTGCACAGGTGGAGGATGAGTTCCTTAGCCAGATCGATGTTCTTGGCACCCTTGAAGATGGTGAGCCAACCGCTGGCCCCACCCTCAAGAACGCGACCATCCTTGGTAGCGGGCTTGCGCATCAGCGCCGTGCCTTCGAACACAGGGTTCTTATCGGCCTTAGCCTTCGCATAAATACTGAACTGGTTCAGCGTCATACCCACTTTACCAGCCAAGTAGGCCTCGTTGTTGCTGGTGTCTGTCCAGCTCTCGATGCCGGGGGGCAGCATCGGCTTGTACTTGTCGCTGGTGTACGTCTCATGCAGCCACTCCACCGCCTCAATCGCTTCGGGCGAGTTGAAGGTCACCTTCGTGCCAGTTATATCGGTGAAGCTGGCACCGAAGGCCTGGAGCGTATCGACAATAAAGCCGTGGCCGTCGCCGCTACGGTTGATGGTGATACCCCAGCCCCAGATCTCTTTATCGGGGTCCGAGATCGCCAACGCAGCCTCGCGGCGCTTGTCGAGCGTATCGAGTGAGTAGACATCGATGCCTGCCGCCTCGAACAGATCCTTGCGGCCAAACCAGCCGCCAGTCTGGCTCATAAACGGCACTGCATACCAACGTCCATCAAATTGGGCAAACTTCGAAGCGTTCACGGGCACAATTTCGCCGTACTGCGCCACTAAAGCCTCGACAACATCGGTGACATCTTCCACGATGTCGAGGGCGTACATCTGCGGGATACTGAGCGTGTGGTAGGCAAGATCCGGTGGAACCCCCGCCTGAACAGCAGCCTGCATCTTGGCCAAGAAATCGCCAAACACCTCGGGGTTCGCCGTCGAAATGTCGAGGTCGACTCCTCGATCACTTGCGAACGATGTCACCCCATCGCGGAACATTTGTTGAACAACTTCGAAGTACTCGGTACGGTGGATAACTGTCAGCTTACCAGCAGCACCCTCAGGAAGCGGTAGGGGTGTATTGGTAGCCTCGGGAACTGGTACTGCGGTCGCGGCAGGCGCCGTGGTTGCAGCAGGCGCCGTGGTTGCAGCAGGCGCTGTCGTTGGAGCGGGCGCTGTCGTTGGAGCGGGCGCTGTCGTTGGAGCGGGTGCAGCAGGTGCCGCTGTCGGAGATTCGGCTGTGCTTGCCCCACAAGCTGCTAACAATGCAGCACTAGAACCTGCAAACATTGCACGTAAGAACGTGCGTCGGGATAGCATGCGTTTGGTCTCATCGCGTTCCATGCTACTCTCCTTGGTAGTCGTGGTAAGATCCAGCGGTGGCGCTTCCCAGCGAGATTGCGGTATTGAGATTAGGACCTAGGACAATCGCACCATTTGGCTTCTTCCGATATGCAACAGGCGAATCGATACATTACATTCCTGTTGCTATAGCCAACGCAACTGCACTAGTACAAACGCGCCAGAACGACTCGGTTCCAACGGTAAAATTTTTACGCCATTAAATAATCTCCTTTACTGCTCAGCCTCCTACAAGTGTGTGTATGGATAATAAACAGGGGGATATACCGACATTATATCATAATATTGCAAATCAGAAATCAATGTGGATATTACCATGATCACACTGTGGTATAATCGCAAATAATTGCAAAATATCTATGATTGACAATATTTCGTAATATTTATGATTCCCACAAGCTTACATACATCCAATAGTGGCACCTCCATGGTAAAAGTACATCTATACAACACATAGATCCCTTTGTAATGCCATTTTCTTAGGTAAACGCAACTCAAAGCAACATCCGATAACGTTTACCGTTTCGTCTGTAAGTGTATCAAACCCTCCCATAAACAGTTTGTCTTGACAGGGAAGCGATTGCCATCTATCTTGCAATTATTTGCACAATAACGATCGGAGGTGATTGCCGAAGATGTCGAAGTAGGTGGACACAAACAAGGCCAATACGACTTGCGAGGAAAACGGGTACATCGTAACAGCTAAGCGTTAGCCCCATCGCGTCGTTTCCATACGAGTTCAACACCGCTCTGGAGCTAACAGCTTGTAGACAGGGCAGATCAATGAAGATTACAGCTATCAAAACCGCCGCAACCCAAGGGCACGGCATGCATCTCTGGGTGCGAATCGAGACCGATGAAGGGATCACTGGCCTGGGTGAATGTGTCCACGGCGGTGTGCAAGCCATTGCGCTTATACACCAATTACGACGCTATCTGATCGGGCGCGACCCATTCGCCATCGACGCGATCTTCGAAGAGATTCGTCGCCGCCACGTGTTCGATGGAGGCTTCGCTGGGGCGCTGATCACCGCGCTGACGGGCATTGAGCTGGCGTTGTGGGACCTCAAGGGCAAGGCGCTCGGCGTGCCGGTCTATGAGTTGCTCGGCGGCAAATTCCGCGACAAGATCCGTGTCTACGCCGATTGCCAAGTCGAGCCGAATATGGAGTTCGACGAGATCAAACGCGTCGTTGAGCAAGTCGCCGAACGGGGCTTCACTGCCCTCAAGATCGATGTCGATATCGGCGTCTACACAGGCGATTATCGCCGCGCTGGTGGTGTGCAAAAGGATCGCTTCAACTACACCGCCGACCCGTGGGAGCACGAGCGCATGGTCAAACTGGTCGAGATGGTGATCGAGGCGGCTGGCCCCAACATCGATGTCGCCGCCGATGTGCACACGCGCCTCGATGTGCCGAGCGCTGTGCGATTGGCCCGCGATCTCGAGCAGTTCCCGCTGCTGTGGCTCGAAGAGCCGGTACCACCCGAGAACGTCGATGCCATGCGCGAAGTGAAGCAGTCCACCACCACGCCGATCTGCGCTGGCGAGAACCTCTACTTGCGCCACGGGTTCCGCGAACTGATCACCAAGCAGGCCGTCGATATCATTATGCCCGACATCCCCAAGTGCGGCGGCTTGTCGGAGTGCCGCAAGATCGCCAACCTGGCCGAGATCTACTACATCCCGTTTGCGCCGCACAACGTCTCGTCGCCGATCGGCACAATGGCCTCGGCACACGTCTGCGCCACCATCCCGAACTTCCTGGTGCTGGAGTTCCACTGGCTGCACCGCAACTATTGGAGCACCATCACCACCAGCAAGGAGGACATCATCAAGGACGGTTATATCACCCTCACCGACCAGCCTGGCATTGGCCTTGAACTCGATGAGGAAGTCGCGCGCGCACACCAATTCCCGGGCACCACGTGGTTCGAGGAGGCATAACGTGGCCTTGCGGCTCAAAACCCTGATCGCACCGGGCGATCCCGAACGGCTCGCCAGCGGCTTCCGCTTCACCGAGGGGCCACTCTGGCATCCCGATGGCTATCTGCTGTTCTCCGATATCCCCGCCAACCACATCTACCGTTGGCATCCCGAGCGCGGCGCCGAGATCTGGCGCGAGGACAGCGGTAACTCCAACGGCCTCACCTTCGACCGCAAAGGCCTGCTGATCGCCTGCGAGCACGGCAATCGCCGCGTCTCGCGCACCAATGCCGATGGCAGCATCGAGACATTGGCGAGCCACTTCAACGGCAAGCGGCTCAACAGCCCCAACGACGTGGTGGTGAAGTCCGATGGCTCGATCTACTTCACCGATCCGCCCTACGGCATCAAGCCCGAGCAGCGCGAACAGGAGCATAACGGCGTCTATCGCCTCACGCCCGATGGCCGCTTGGAACTGCTCGCCGACGACTTCCAGCGCCCGAACGGCTTGGCCTTCTCGCCCGACGAACGTATCCTGTACGTCGATGATTCGGCGCATCGGCATGTGCGGGCCTTCGATGTTCTGCCCGATGGACGTATCGCCAACAGCCGCATCATCGCGGATATGGATCACCCGCAGCCCGGCTCACCCGACGGCATGAAGGTCGATGTGCTGGGCAATCTCTACGTCACAGGGGCGACGGGCGTGTGGGTGTTCGCACCCGATGGCACGCACCTCGGCGTGATCGTCACACCCGAGCGCCCGAGCAACTGTGCTTGGGGCGACGCCGACCGCCAAACGCTTTACATCACCGCACAAACATCGATCTACCGCATCAAAACACTTGTGCCCGGCACCACAGTTCTCTAAGCACAACGGCAGATACAGAAAAGCCTACGACTCACAATCGTAGGCTTTTTTGCACACGTTATGCTACCAAGAGACGCAAACGCCTCATTGGTAAAGGATCTCAGCGCCACTGAAGCACATTAGGAGGATTGCTCTGTTTGGGGCGTTGTCTCAGAACAGGCGGCCAAAATGCGCTCGCGCAATGCTGGCGACGGCGCAGTATAACCGCGCTTATGCTTCATCCGAGCACAACGCACATAGGCACACAACGCAGTGCGGCAGGGTGGGCATTTCGCCAAATGTTCAAGCAACTCCTCGGAGGGTTCGAGATCGCCAAGCGCAAGGGCGGCAATATGCGCTTGGAGATCGGAGCAATTCGCTTGCACTGTTGCTGACATAGTCAAACTCTACAAATGTACTGTGTGCGCCATCCAAAACTTCACATAGGTATTGTAGCATATGGAATTGTCCTATGCCTCATATTGTGGTACGCGAGTTTGGCTATGACAGCGTGGTAATTGCGTTTTTGCTGATATGGGTGCGCTTCACGGAGCAGCGCACCCATCTGGAATAACGCTGATTGTCTCGCTCAACATGTCCTTATGCTTGGCTGCCAGTGAGATCCCTGTCTTCCATCTCCCAGGCATGATCGAGCGTGTGAAAGGCGGTGTGCCGTATCAGGTAGCGCAGCGGCCACTTGCCAGCCATTTTGCCCTGTGCGTGATACTCTCGAATGGCCTGGCAGTAGTTATCGCGATGCGCTTGCAGCCCCTCGCTCGTCAGCATCGCCTCGGCGGGGGAGTGTAGGCCAAGCCCTTTCGCCCAGTCATACTCGCAGGAGAAGATATGATGCACAATGCGGTCGCGATCGCGCCCTCCCCCTCGCGGCCCCTTCCGCAGTTCCGCCGACACGCGCCCGCGCACATCGTCGAAGAACGTCCAGCATGCCTGCATCAGTCTCAGTTCACGCTCCAACTCGTCATTGCTCATGCGTTGCTTGTCGATGCTCGAAAACGCGAACGAGATGCCCCAGAAATCGGTTGATCCTGAGCCCGGATACTGCTCGACCACATCGACATCCGTGATGGCGTCAAACTCCGCGTCCATGTCGGCCTGCTTCGCAACCTGAGCATAGCGCAGCATATAGGAACGTAGCCGTTCGATTGCGCCCTCCTCGGTCTTCGCCCCGCGTTCGAGACCGGGCCAATCCGGTGCCACTGCCACCACCTTCTTGCCCTTCGGTCCAAGTTCCAGCGTAATCCGAAGATAGTTAGCCACAACTCCTCCAATCACTCGTTCCTGCCATCGCAGCCGCACCACGGCTGTTTCTGATGCGGCGCTAGGCTTCAATCGATAGAGATAGGTGGGCTGAATCGTTCCTGTCATTCTAGCACGTTTGTTTCATATGTGCGAGCCGCTTGTGATATGAGAACGCACTACTTGTGCAATTCATCCATCAATTCATCACTGTGGTGGCTTGCTGAATGAAGTGTCATCCAAAACGTGGGGCGACGTAATGTAGAAACATGCAAGGTATGCTACAATGCGCCGACTTGCGAATCCAACAGGCTGTAGTTATGTGGTGTTATGCGCCCTGACATACCCGATCCAATTCGCGTCGCTATGCTTGCACGGGTGGTGTTCCCGCTGCATGGTTTCGGCGGCATCGAACGGCATGTATTCCATCTTGTGACGCATTTGGCCCGCTTGGGCGTGCGACTCACGCTGTATGTACAGGACCCCAAAGCGGAACCTGGTGCGCCCGCGCAACGCCCGAGCACGCCCCAGCAACTCCCCGAGTTGCCCGGCGTCGAATCGGTGATCTTTCTGCGCTACGACTACACCTCGCCGTACCTGCGCCCAAACTCCATCCTGGGGCGGCAGATCAACTATCCCTGGTACACGTGGCAACTCGGTCGCATGGTTGCGAGCGCGGTGCGCAGCGGAGCCTACGACGTTGTGCATGCGCAAGGGTTGTGCGCCTTCGGCTACGGGTGGATACGCAAACGCGACCCGCTGCTGATGCGCGTGCCCTTTATCGCCAATCCGCACGGCTTGGAGGAGTACCGTACGCCCGATTGGCGCAAATGGCTGGCCTACGCGCCGTTCCGCGTGCTCTACACCTACGGTACCCGCAGCGCCGACCGCGCCATCGCCACCGATGCCTGCACGCAGGACGACCTTCCCCGCTACTTGGGCATCGAGCGGCAGCGCATGGTCGTGATCCCCAGCGCCATCGATGTCGAGGAGTGCTTGGCGTGGACCAACGACGCCACCCGTGTCGCTATGCGCCAACGTTTCGCGCTCGACGACGCCGATGTGACCTTCCTCAGTGTGAGTCGTCTCGAACGCAACAAGGGCTACCACATTCTGGCCGAAGCGCTGGCCAAACTTCAAAACCAATTGCCACCCCGTTGGCGTTGGATCTTAGTTGGAGAGGGGAAAGAGCGCGCCGCCCTGGAGGCGCAGGCGCGCGCCCTCGGCATCGCGGAACACGTCACCTTTGCGGGAAAACTCAGCGATACCGAACTGCACAGCCTCTACGAGGAGATTGACCTCGTCATCCACCCCACCCTCTACGAGGGCAGCAGTCTCGTCACGCTGGAAGGGATGATCCACCGCAAGCCGATCGTTGCATCGGCGGCTGGCGGCATCCCCGATAAAGTCTTCGATGGGCGCAATGGCTTCCTGGTGCGCCCGGGCGATGTCGATGATCTGGCCGCCAAGATCGCTCAAGCGCTGGCAGCCCGCGACCAATGGCCCGCATGGGGCGATGCCAGCGTCGAAATTGTGCGCACCACCTTCGATTGGCCTGTGGTTGCACGGCGCACCTTGACCGAATACAAGCGTATGCTTGCCGAACGGGTACAGATTAACAAATAGCAGATCTCACCGCGTTCGAAAACAAAGGTTAAGCAAGTTGTGGAACAACCAACAACGATCCCGTTTCACATTGCTATCAGTGCGCGCCAATCGAACCACAACTACCTTGTCAGCGCCACGTATCAATCACACATCAGCACCGCTGAACTTGTGCTGCCAACCGAGCTTCAAAGCCTGCTCCCGCCGTTGACGGGAGCGGCTATGCCCGCTCGAAACCCAAAAGCGTTGGGGAAGATGTTGAGCGAGGCCCTGTTTGTGCCAACGCTCCGCGATATGTTCCTGCGCAGCGTGAAGAATGCGCGACGGTTGGGTGCACGTTTGCAAGTGCAACTGTACTTAGAGGGCTTCGACCTTATCGGCCTGCCGTGGGAATGGCTCACACTGCCCAACACATCGGCCCAACAACAAGGCCCGTCCACCGACATCACGCTGGTGCGCATCAACTATCTGTCCGCCCCACAAGAGCCACCCGCACCGCTTAGGCTCAATGGGCCGCTGCGCATCTTGGCTATCGCCAGCAAGATAGAAGAGCTACAACTCATCTCACTCCATCGAGAATTGGAGGAAGCGCTAAGCAATCAGCAAATCGTTCTGCAGCTCCTTCACAAAGCCACACTCTCCTCACTCGCCCGTGCGCTTGCCGATTTCTCGCCGCATGTGCTCCATTGCGCTGCCAGCGTCAGATTCGACCTCAATGGTACGCCAACACTCCAACTTGGCGGTGGGATCTCAGCCAGCGAACTCAGAGAGGTGTGTGGCGAATCGCCCGATCTGCGCGTGGTGACGCTGACGGGAGCACAGGGCAATACCCACCCCATTTCGACCAGCCTGCCCTCGTTCGCGATTACGCTGGTCCATAGCGAACTTCCCGCTGTAATCAGCCTGGGCGCGCGGATATCTGCGCACAGCGCTGCCCTCTGTGCTGCGATATGTTACGAACAACTTACTCAAGGCGCCCCGATCGACCTGGCCGTCACCGCAGCCCGCACGGCCCTCGCCAAGCAGAATCCCAACCGCGATTGGGGCTATGTGCAACTGCATCTGCTCCCGGGGGCCGAACAGGTCTTTCTACGGGGCAACCCGCGCACAAGGCAGATCAGCCAGAGCAGGAGCCTGCGCCAGCGGGTTCAGTCGCGTATCGATGATCTTCAGCCCACCTATCACCATCGTATCACCCATATCCCCGTAATTGTAGGCATCCCGGCACTAGTGATCCTGATAGCCTTTTTTGCTCTCTTGTGGAATAAGCCCAATAGCGCCACATTCACCACAGCAAGCATCCCAATCACAACCCCCCATCGGCAACAGCCAACCACAACGCCAATACCAATGCCGATACCACCGCCACAGAGCTACGCCACCTACATCGTCGGGCTGAACGACACGCTCGACTCGATCGCGGCGCGCCTGGGCAGCAACAGCACGGCGATCGCCGCTCTCAATCGGCTCGACCCTACCACAGCCCTGCGCGTTGGGCGCGTGCTGATGGTGCCGCAGTATCAGCCGCAGGGCAGAAGCGCCGGTGGGCAACTGATCGAGCGGGGCAACCCGTATCGCCCGACTGTCGCGCTCACCTTCGATGTTGAGAGCGACAGCGACTCCGTGCGCAGAATCCTGCTGAGCTTGAAGGAGCGCAATCTCAAAGCCACATTCTTCGTCACGGGTAGCTGGGTCAAGGCATTTCCCGAGCTTGCTCAGGAGATCGTGCAACAAGGACACGAGATCGCCAATCACACCCACGAGCACCCCGATCTCACACAAATCGGCTTGGAGGATGTAGCCAAGGAACTGGAGGTGGCCGAGAGGCGCATCCAAAGCGTCACGGGAGTTTCGGCGCGGCCCTACTTCCGCTTCCCGTATGGCGCGTGGGATAGCAGCCTGTTGACGCTGGTGGCCGAGCACGGCTACATCGCCTACCACTGGACCGCCGACGACGCGGCCATTCCTGCATGGCTGGAGCGTGTGGAAGAAGATCGCAGCGCAGCCAATGGCAGCATTCTGCTCATGCACGGGCGCCCGGATACCGCCGATGCACTACCCGCATGGCTCGATCGGATCATCGAACTGGGGCTGATCCCCACCACGTTGGGGGAAACATTGCGCTAAGCGCAGCTCACACGGGATTCGCACAATCAAAAACGCTTGGCCTATAGTGGAGGCCAAGCGCTTTTGACGGACAAGGCGGGGTTATATTTCACCGAGGCGAGAGTGACTGGCCGATTGGGGCGCATCGCAGAGCAAGGTGGGTTCTGCGCGTTGCAGTTCTCGCTCAAACCGCCGGGTATGCGGGTGCTGCTCCCAATCATCGTTGGTGAGGCGGGCGGCCTTGATAAAGACCAGTAAACCAACACCACTAAACAGAAGTACACAACAGCCAAGCAGAATGAGGATCGATGGCATAACACCCCCTTGCTTACAGCGTCCTTCCGTTGATGCGCCGATTGTACCATATGATTTGTTAAAAAAAAGTTGCAGTGTCTCGTCGAGATAGGCGCAAAAACCAACAAAATTGGCCTATTTATCCGCATAAACACCTCGCAAGTGAATGCAATATGCTACAATAATTCAAGGTGCATTTGAGAAAGTGCCGCAAATCATTGCCAATACGGAACGGCCCGCTGGGCGCACGACCGCCGTTCTCTCATGTCTCCGCACCGCTCAAGCGGGCAAATTCCTGAGAGGTTTTTGATGAATGAACAAATCGCACGTCTGCTGTACGAAGGAGCACTCGCAGTACAATCGGGCGATCGTGCAGAGGGCCAACGGTTGTTGCTGCAAGTTATCGAGCTGGATGAGCAGAATGAGCTAGCCTGGCTATGGCTGAGCGGTGCGATGGACGATCCCGCCGACCAACAGGTCGCTCTTGAGAATGTGCTGGCCGTCAACCCCAATAATCAAGCCGCCAAAGAGGGTTTGGCCTGGCTGCAAGCGCACTACGGCAACCTCAGCGTCGGGGGAGGGGCGAACGACTGGGTACCACCGGAGCCGCGCAACGAGGACGATGTCGAGCAGTTGGCCTGTTGGCAGTGCGGGGCATCGCTCTACAGCGTTGCGCAGTTCTGCTGGCAGTGCCACGCGGCAGTGCACTGCTGCAACAACTGCTTCTTCCGCCACGAGCCACGCTGCAAAGAGTTGCAAGGCCTCACCAGCCAGATGTCGCAGGTCAGCCAGAACCACTGCCCGTGGTGGCGCGTCACCAATTAGCAGGTACCTGGGGCTTCCTGCGAAACGAGTTCAGAGGCTTTCTGAAAAGCTTTCTAATGCGGAAAACAGAAACCAGGTGCGCTGTTGCGCAAGCCCAAAGGGGCCGACTACGGCCCCTTTGGAAACCCCCAGCCGGGGCTTATCGCCCCTGGACCCTAAGGAATCCGCCCTGTCAGGTGGGTGTCATTTGGTACCTCGGTATGGTCCTTGTTTGGTGGTCTGTATGCGTTTTGTGCATGCTGACACAGCTGAACAACATTGCTTCAGCGTGAGACGAATACCAGCATGTTCAGGGAAGGTGGTGTCGATGCACTGCGCGTAGCAACGCATTGACACCACAAAAAACGTCACATATCTTGCCGCCGCAGGCTAGAACGGGTTTGTTACAGACACTGTCCAACTGAATTTGATATCACTCATCACCGTTCAATCGGATGTTTCCGCAATGAAAGCAAGAATCAGAAAGGAGTAGTTCGAGGATACCCTCGGCTACTCCTTCTGTTGTTGAGCTTACGGCGCAACCAAGGCGAGCAACGACGCGCTCGCTAGGCTTTCGCAGCATCTTCCCAACCGACCCAAAAGTTGTTGCGGCGAATGTAGCCCGCACTACGCACCGATACACCCTGAATATCGGTTCGGTCGTCTTCATTCACTAGCACAACATTGGGCCGACTTTTGAAGCGATCGGTATATGCGTTGATAGCTTCCTCGATCTTGAGCTTGGTGGCCTTCTTGGTGCTGTCGTCGTACCATAGGAGGTACATAGCCGCCTCCTTATTTTTGAACTCTCTCATGCGATCTCCAGGCGCATACAAAGTATATCAGAACGTTTGTTCTAAGTCAAGTCATATTGCGCGTTCTACTCAAGATTCCAAAACGATTGCCCTACAGGTACTGGGATAACAGCGGGGCGAGCGAACAAAAACCAACGCACAAACGTGCGGCGGCACTATGCGAGTGCCGCCGCACGCCACAAACAGAACTAGAGCCGAGCCAGAATGCCCTTCAGCAACGCGGCAAACTTCGGCTTCGCGGCTTCACCGGCCTCCAACACCTCTTCATGATTGGCGGGGGCGCCATCGGGCAGCGCAAGGTTGGTGATCAGCGAGATAGCCAGCACCCGTTGGCCGCCGTGCTGCGCCACGATCACCTCGGGGGCGGTGGACATACCCACAGCATCGGCGCCAACTGCGCGCAGCATACGCAACTCCGCGCCACTCTCGAAGCTTGGCCCAGAGACCATCGCGTACACGCCATCGCGCAGCAGCGTGCCCTGTGAATCGGCGACGCTATGCGCGAGCGCGCGTAGCTCGGCGTTGAACGCGCCGACCACGGGCGGGAAGCGTACACCAAGCCGATCGTCGTTCTCGCCGCGCAGCGGGTGATGCCCGGCCATACCGGGGAAGAAGATCTGATCGGTCAAGCACATCAGGTCGCCGACGGACCAATCGGCGTGCAAGCCGCCCGCCGCATTGGTGAGGATAACCGTCTCGCAGCCGAGCGCGCGCAGCACGCGGATCGGAAAGGTGACCTGCTGCATCGAATAGCCTTCGTAGAAGTGGAACCGCCCGCGCTGCACCGCAACCGGCTGACCGGCCAGCATACCGATCGCCAGCTCGCCACGGTGCCCGACCACCGTCGAGCGAGGAAATCCGGGGATATCGGAATAGGGAATAACAGTGGCATCGGCTAATTCATCGGCGAGGCCACCCAAGCCCGAGCCGAGCACCAACGCGACACGCGGCTCAATCGCACCACGAGCGCGAATGGCATCTCGGGCCTGTTGAATCTGGGAGTAAAGATCGTCCATCAAAAACCTTCAACTAGATGCGGCTCAACAACTCGCGTTTCTTCGCCTCGAACTCTGATTGGGAGAGCAAGCCTTGATCGCGCAGATCGACCAGTTTACGCAGCGTTTGCTCGATATCGTCGTGAACAGATGGAGTTGGCTGAGGCATATACGCTGCGACGGCCTGCGGATCGAGATAGCCGTAACCGCGACTCTGCTCCTGCTTCGCTTCCAGCATCGCCCGCTTGAAATCGAGTGGATGCGCGATCTTGCTCATCCCATTCACACCACTATCCGAGGCGGTGAGTATCTCGATATCGCCAAAATCGAACAGGCGGCCCAGCCAACTCTGACGCAATTCAATATCGTTAATCTTTTCGAGCGACGAATCGATCACTTTCTTGTTCAGGATACCACGAATCTGGATCACTCGATGATCGGTGATAACGTACTCTTCATTATTCCAGCGCAGATAATCGAGGAATGTACTGATCAGCACGATCACACTGATGATACCACACCCGATCAGCACTAACTGCCCGACCTGCATAGAGCCAATCTCACGCCCTCGAAACGCTGTCTGCGAGAAGACACCAGCAGCGATCAGAATGGCGATCAATGACAGTTCTGCCAAGATGTTGCTGACCAACACAAACATGTGCTGACGGCCAGTGTAGAGAATCTGCTCACCCCGACCTAGAAGCTCGTCGATATAGGCCATGATCTACTCCTTGTACGACGACTAATAAGCATTAAACGCATAGATCAAAAAACAAGACCGATGAAGCTATCGAGCATCTATCATCTACGATGAAGCATGATTAACCTCTTCAAGGAACGCAACCGACTTCAAATCACGTTCTAAAATACGTCGAATATATGCACGAAGTATCTGCTCGGCCTCGGCGCGCACCGAATCCGACATCTGCAAGCGCTCAATCGCCTCGAGCGGCTGCGATTGCAGAAAGCGTAAGAGTTTAAAGGCGCTCAAGCTCATTGGCATTGCGGCTCGATCTGCGGAAGCGCAGCGGGGACAGATCACTCCACCTGCTTGAAGACTGAAGCGGTTGGCTTCCTCTGTCAGCACTTCTTGGCATAAAGCGCAATGGTACAAATGTGGCCGATAGCCCAAATACCCCAGCAAGTGCAATTCATAATAGCGTAACACTAAATCGACATTGCGGCTTGTATCGAGCGCCTCCAGGGTATTGACGAGCAACGTGAAGGCGGGGCGGTTCTCGTCCTCTTCCTCGGTGAATCGGTCGATCAGTTCGGCAGCGTAATAGGCAGCACTGATCCTGCGCAGATCGGTGCGCAACATATCGTAGCTATGCAGAATCGCGCTTTGGGTGACGATATCGAGGTTCCGCCCAACCGCCAGCAACAGGGTGGTATGCGTGAATAGTTCGATATGACCAGCCAAACGACTGCTTGTTTTACGGGCACCTTTGGCGATGACTCGGCGCTTTCCTTGAGGCGTCATGATCGTGAGAAGCCGATCCGCCTCGCCAAAATCGCTGCGACGAATAATCAGTGCCTCTGTTCGGTAAACTCGTTCTCGCATAGTGATGGCTCAAACGCATCATTGGCATACCATGCCAATTTTACGCCCCCTTTAAGCGATCTTCAAGGTGTTGCAGTGCTGTCTGGCTTGTCTGATAGCTGCGGTTTACTAGCGTTTGTGGCAAGAGTTGCGCCACCCGTCGATGAATCGCGTTCGTTGTCTCTGCTTGTATATTCAAGAGCGCACAGGCTTGTGTGTAAAACTGCAATGCGGTAAGCAGCACGGCGAGATCTTGCTCTTTGAGCGGTGCACGCAGATCGATAGCATCGCCCCGTAGACCGTAACCGGCTTTACGCAACTGTTCGGCGAGGTGGTGCGCATCGGCATCGCGCAGCAGCCACGCCGTTTCGGTGAGACGCTCTATCTCTGGCAGGCGGATACGCTTATCGTGCCCAACTTGGGCGAGCAACGCAGCGTCTTCGGCTTCGAGCAGGGCGACGTGCCGTAACGAGAGTTGCCCGTGCTGCTCGGCCCATTCGCGCAAGGTCGCCTGCACATTTTGTGGTATTGGTCGCCCGCTCTGCTCGACGAGAAACCGTACAATCTCATGCAGTAGGATACCATGCTCTAGGGCTGCATGAAGTTGTTTTTTTGTGAGCCGATAGATAACGGTTTGATCATCGCTTGGAATACGTTGCGCGATCCGTCCGAGTTGAAAGCGAGCGTAGAGCGAGGAGAAGGCAGGCGCGATCACCTCGAAATTCGGCTGAACGATCAGCGGTTCGGTGGGTGGCGCGTCGGGTTCGGGCGCACCCGTCAACAGCGCCGCGCCGAGCGGGTTCAGCCGAAAGTGCGTGATGCTGTTCTCCTCCAGGCCGAGGTCCACCAGCCCAAGCCAGTGCAGCGTCGTGCTGAGGATGTGCGCGAGCTGCTCGCCCTCCACCCGATGCCAATGCACAAAACCGTCGAGCGATTGACGGGCGCGGCCACGCAGGCCCCACGTATCGTAACGCCCATCGGGACGGGCGAAATCGGGCGCAACACGGTACACCTCGTTGATGAAGGTGTCGATGCGCAGCCACTGATCGGTGGGCAGGCCACTCATCAGTTCGAGAACAGCCTGTTTGGCGCGGGCCAAATCGCGGGCGTAGGCGTTTTGCACGGTGATGCCCGCACTGTGCTGAAGCTCATCCCAACTCGATTCGATCCACCCCCTGAGCAGTTGCCGGGTTCGTTCGGCGGGTGGTTGCTGCAGCCAATCGAGCGCGGCGCGAGTCGTGCGCAAATGTGAGGTGTTGACGCGGATCAACAGGCCCGTGCTTTGGGCGACGCGGCGCGCGAAATTCACCAGCGGCCAGTGATCCTCACGCCAACTGGTGATAGAGCCAGGCGTGCCGTTCGGATGGCGCCACCGCACGATCTGTATCAGGCTCGACTTCTTCAGCGCCCCAGTGGAAGTGACCTCAAGACGGTTGTCGCGCCCGAGCGATAACAGCGCCAACAAACACTGTTCGATATCGGTGAGCGTGGCCAGCCGCTGCTGTTGCGGAGCCTCACTCGCGCCGACCTGCAGCGTGGTATCGAGCGGGGGCACGGCGGGCAGCAGTGGCAACAGATCGGACGGAATGACGTATGTACGCTGCTCATCGCTTTGGAACGGCAAAAGCAGCGCTAACAGGTAGAGCCGTTCGGTGGGCGAAGGGGGCTGGTTGAGCGCGAGTAGATAGGCGCGTGGGTTGATGTAAAGTTGCTGTTCGCGAATAGTGCCAAAACTTCGTTCAAGCACTGCGGCAAGGATACTCCCCTGATGCTGTTGAACTAGCGTGAGGGCGGCGCGCTCGCGTTCGCCCAAACGACTGTACAACTGCGCCACCGCTTCCGGTTGAAGGAGTGCATCAGCAAGCGCTTCTGGCTCGGTTGCGAGCGTATGGGGTAATGACCATAACTGAGCTATTGTGGCTCGTTCGGAGTTGGTGCGTTCGGCTAACCATTGCCGTAACCTTGGGATCGGGGGAGAATGCTGCTGCGTGTCGAAGTGCTTGCTCATAATCCTACTCGTATCTACCTCACAGTGTATTATAGGTGATTGGGCAGAGTGAGGTCAACAGGGTATTGATTATTACGTTAGGACATGATATTATACTCATCCATTCCTTTATTTTACCAAATGGCGTTTTATCTCGCGATTTAACAAAATCACATCATATCGGCTGGTTATATGTTAAAAACGGTTAACTATTTAACCATATTTTATCTTTATACGTATAACTTTAACTTAACACCTACATCCCTGCCCGCAACTATTCCAACCCAATCATCTGCCAAATACATCGGCAAAGGGGCCTTGTAGCCTCCAACACCAAATTAAAGGAGAACAGTCCGATGTTTCGTCACAGCATACGCTGGCTGGCGTGCTTTTTCATCGCCAGCCTTCTGATCGCAGGGTGTGCACATCCTCCAAAAACCCAATTTTATAACAATATTTCAACCAATACACAGCACGATACAGCGATTAGTGAGCAACTATCCAATACATCGAATATTTCATCCTCATTGGAGGAGCCAAGCGTTTTAACCGATGAAAATGGTTACTTTCGTTTCGATGGATTACGTCATAGCTCACATATCCTGCGTATCGATCCATTGACGATTCCTGGCGGAGATTCGTTACCGACTGAGAATCTTGTGCTCACCCTTTCGCCAGGCGCTAACCTCACCTTGGCAGTAAAGCCCGATTTAGCGCTCCAGGCGAGCTATCACCGTGATGGCTCCGTTTTGGATGGTGTGCTGTTCAACGACAGCAACGGCAACCGCATCCAAGATGCCGATGAGCGTGGCGTGGCAGGAGTTCGGGTGATCGACCCCGATCTGTACCAATATTACGTGCCCTTCAACGACGACGATTTACAAACCTCGTTTGCCGATATGGTGACGACCGATTGTGCGTCGGGTACCATCCATACACCTTCGAGCTCGATCGAGTCGAATATTTCGCTGACAAGCAGCGCCGATAATACAATTGTGTATTACGACCATTGGGAAGATGGTTATGATCCCGATCCGCTCGCACCTGGCCCCACCACCGAGCAGATCACGCTGAATCGAGGCCAGGTGGAGACCTGGAGCAATCAGATCAATACACCTCGCTCGGCTGCAGTGTTTCGCTACGATGGACGCGACCGCATTACCGTGGTTGGCCAACCCGTCTCGGCGGTGCGCGCCGCCTGGCTGAGCCAGCCCGGTACGTTGTTGGCCGGCGCGTGGGAGATGTCACGCGTCTCGGATTGGGGCCTCAACTACTATATCCCGGTCGGCGAGGATTTGGGCCTCGGGGTGAACGGCAACGTATTGCGCGATTTCGATTATGTCAGCGCTTCGATCATGGCGGCATACGATGGCACCATAGTTCAGATCGATGCGAATGCCGATGGCGTGTTTGAACGCACGGAAACGCTCAACGCAGGCCAAACCACCTTCATCCGTGGCTCGGTCGCAGGGGGAGTGGCAAATATCGCCATCCATAGCGGCGCGCAAGTTAGCGCATCGTTGCCCGTACAGGTTCAGGTGCGCGCCGGTAGTTGTAGTGCCGCATATGCTGGCCGTTCTTACACGCTCGTGCCAGAGGACAACTGGTCGAACGACTATTGGGCGCCGATCTCTAGTTTTGTCCGAACACCAGGCGTGTGTACCGTCGGCTACGGTCAACCGCAAGTAAACAACTCAGCGGATGTGGACATCTACATTATGAACCCGCACAACACCCCGCTGACAGTAAATTACGAGAACGCAGACGGAGCAGGAACGATCACGATTCCACCACGCACAACGAGTAGTTATTTACAGCTGTTATCGCAGGCTAACGCGCCGTTGGGTCGCTCCAATACTCAAGGTGTACACCTCTTCGCAAGTCAATCGTTCTGGGCCGTTACGGTGGTGGATACTACGTCGCTCGGCAACAATGGCTCCGACTTCGACTGGAGTTATTCGCTGATCCCCTCTAACCAGTTGAGTTCACGTGTGGTGCTGAGTTGGGCACCAGGCAATGCCGAAGCCGACCCAACAACCGCAGTCAACGGTAGCACTGTGTATGTGCAGGCCACCGTCGATGGAACGGTCATTCGGGTGGATCTCGATGGCGATGGCATTGCCGATGCGTTCGATATCGATGGCGATGGCTTCGCCACGAATACCAATGCCTACGGCTACGATGAGACAACATCGGCCAATGGGATCACGCTGAACCGCGGTCAGACGCTACGTGTGAGCGACCCCAATGACCACGACATGACGGGCGCGGTGATCAGTTCGCAGAACAATGCGTTCCCGATCGCGGTGATGTATGGCGAAGATGCGTGTCGTGCGGAGCGCGCCCTGCCCTATATCGATGTGGGCTACACGGTGCTGCCCTTGCCCGTGCCCGAGTTCAGCAAGAGCGCGCAGTTAGTCGTTGATGCAGATGGCTCCGGCGATATGTCGCCTGGCGATATCATCGAGTACCGTGTTCAGGCGTACAACAACGACATCAACACCTTGGTGAGCCCAGTTATTAGCGATACTTTGCCCTACACCTACAGCCAGTTCCTGATCGGCTCGATTTCTAGTATACCCGCACCTATCAAGCCGTTTGAATATGATGATGGCAGTGGCGCGTTCACCTATGAACCGAAAGACCCTGCTGGCACACCAGATCCAAATATTCGACGGATTCAGGCACAGTTCCCCGATCTGCAACCCGGCGACTCGATCCAACTGACGATGCGGGTGCAACTCAATGATCCGTTCCCGCTGAACATTTCAGCGATCACCAACCATGCATGGCTGCACACAAACGGTTCGCCGCCCATCACAACATCCATTACAACGCCGCTGAATCAGGTCGATCTGCTGGTGCACAAAACCGACGGCCTCACCTATGTGAATCCGCCCAACCAGTTGACGTACACGCTGACGTACACCAACGCTGGCCCTGGCATCGCCTATAACACGATCATGACCGATACGCTGCCGCCGGGTGCCTACAATGTAACGGCGCTCAATATCCCTGGTGTGATCACATCAACGGTGGAGCCGACCCAAGTGATCTTCCAACTCGGCACGCTGCAACCCAACCAAACGGGCCAGGCGACGGTATCGCTGACGCTGCCCACCTCGGTGCGGGACCCTGTCATCAATACGGTGGAGATCCGCACCCGTTCACACGAGTACGATCTGACCAACAATACGAGCATCGATATCGACCACCTCCTGCCCGCCGACCTGCTGATCAGCAAGGATGATGGAAAATTGGTGGTCGAGAACGGTGAACGGCTCACCTACACGCTGATATACACGAACGCCGGCCCTGGCATCGCCTACAATGCCGTCATCACCGATACGCTGCCGCCGGATGTGCTGAATGTGAGCACTCCCACGGTGCCAGGCGTGATCACACCCACCATTGAACCGGGGCGCGTGATCCTGCGGTTGGGCACGCTGCCTCCGAACACGAGTGGCCGCACGACGATTAGCTTGACGCTGCCGCCGAACCTGCCCGTTGGCGTCGATATCGTGAACCGCGTCGACATCACGAGCAACACGCCCGACCCGGACCCGGGCAACAATACCGATACCGATGTTGACCGTTCGCGCAGTACTGCGGCGGTGGTGCTCTCGGAGTTCTGGGCGCAGAGGCAGACAGGTTATGTTGAGCTGAATTGGCGCACACTGGCCGAGTTCGATAACTATGGCTTCCGGCTCTACCGCAGTAGTACGCCGAATCGGGCGGATGCGGTGTTGTTGACCGAGGAGATCATCCCCGGCCAAGGGCGCGGGCGTGTCGGTGGCGCGACGTATCAGTATATCGATACAGACCCGCTTGAGGGCGCGAGTTACTACTGGTTAGAAGATATCGATCTCAATGGCAAGAGCACATTCCACGGCCCGGCGCAACCACGGCTGCAGAGCGCTGGCACGCGCATCTTGGTTCCGATGGTGTGGAATTAGGCCAGATCTTACAAATCTCGTCTGAAAAGAGGAGGACAACTGAACGGATCATGTGTATACTAACAGGATAAGCTTATCCAATGTTGGCCTACAATAGCTCAAGGTGAGCGTTTCACACGCTTGTTAGGCGTCATTCGGGGGTGGCTTGGCCGCCCCCGAATTTGTATACACAAAGGTCCGGCATTGTGGGAGGCAACAGGCATTGCAACCGCAGGCAGTTGCGCGAGCGAGGCCGGGTAGGCATATGCGAGCGCCCAACGTAGCGGATGCGGTGCGTTTGCCAAAGCAACGAGGTTAAGTGGCTGATACGTGCTCTTTTCTCAAACAAAAACCACGTATAGCCCGCGAAACATCGCTAAATGCTGGTAACACGAGCGGCGTTGTTTTTGGTCAGGCTAACGATGGTATACTGAGCAATGCGGCCACGTACTACAAGCGAGGTTTGTATGAGTCAATCTGTCGATGTGCTGTTAACGAATGGCACAGTCGTCACCATGGATCAGCGCTTTACAGTCTATCCCCGAGGTACGGTCGCCATTCGAGGTCGCGAAATTGTGGCGGTTGGTGATGCAAGCGAACTTGAAGGCAAGTTCACCGCCAAAGAGACGATCGATTGCCAAGGGCACGCGGTGATTCCGGGCTTGATCAACGCCCACGGTCATGTGCCAATGAGCCTATTGCGCGGGCTTGCTGCCGATGTGCAACTTGATGTTTGGCTGTTCGGTTATATGTTCCCGGTCGAAAGCCGTTTCGTCGATGAAACGTTCTCGTACGTTGGCGCGCTGCTCTCCTGCGCCGAGATGATCCGCGGCGGCACCACCACCTTCGTCGATATGTACTATTTCGAGGATCAGGTGGCCCGCGCCGCAGACGAATCGGGGATGCGGGCGATCTGCGGCCAAACGGTGATGCGTCTGCCCACACCCGATGCGCCATCGTACGATGATGGGCTTGAGCGCGCCCGACGGTTTATCGAGCAATGGCGCGGCCACGATCGGGTGATCCCGACGATCGCACCTCACGCACCGTACACATGTACCGATGAGATCTACCGCGAGGCCGCCGCGTTGTGTCGGCGCTATGGTTTGCCGCTGGTCACGCATATCGCGGAGACGGCCCGCGAGACCGCCGAGAGCCGTGCCGAACACTCGCTCTCGCCCGTCGGCTACGCCGCGCACGTTGGCGCGTTCGATGTGCAGTGTATCGCAGCGCACTGCGTCCACGTCAACGAGGAAGATATCCTATTGCTGCGCGAGAAGGGCGTGGGTGTGGCTTCCTGCCCCACCTCGAACCTCAAGTTGGCGAGCGGTATCGCGCCGCTACGCCGCTTCATCGAGACCGGCGTGAAAACGGGCCTCGGCACCGACGGCCCCGCCTCGAATGATGACCTCGATATGTGGACGGAGATCCACCTCGCAGCGCTATTGCCGAAGGGCACCAGCGGCGATCCCACGGCGGTGCCCGCACAGCAGGCGCTAGCGCTCGCCACGTCGCTGGGCGCGAAGGCGGTGCATCTCGACCACCTGATCGGCTCGTTGGAGGTCGGCAAGCGCGCCGATATCACGATCGTGGCGCTCGGCAACCTCCACTCGGCCCCGCGCTATCACTACTCGCCCGATGCGATCTACAGCCACTTGGTCTACAGCGCCCGTTCCGCCGATGTGCGCGATGTGTTGGTGGATGGCCACATCTTGATGCGCGATCGCCGTCTGCTCACCGTCGATGAGCGCTCGGTGCTCGAACAGGCGCAGGGCATCGCCTCGAAGATCGACGCCTTCTTGTCGAAGCGCGAGATGAATCTGCTCGACAAGATCGTGGCGATCGGCGGCGTGCAGACCACCGAGTTGTTCGAGGTGCAGGTGAAGGCGCAGATCTCGAATGAGAAGGCGGAACAGATCAGCGTGCTGCTCAACGATCCATCGATCACTATCACCAAGATGAGCGAACGCACACAGTACGATACGTACTTCGTGTGGAACGATGCTGAGAAGGGTCGCCTTCGCCTGCGTGAGGATCACCGTATCGATCCCGGCGCGCGTGTCGAGCCAAAGTACACGATCACACTGATGGCCGCCCCCGAGCGAGGCAACTACTCCTCGGCGGTGCTGTTGGGCCGCGCCCGCTATACGGCCCGCGCCAATCAGACGTTGCGCTTTTATCGCGAGTACTTCCAACCCGATCAAGTGATCGAGATCGAAAAGCGCCGCCGCCGCTGGAGAATCATCTATAATGGTGAAGATTTCGCGCTTAATATCGATACGCTGGCGGGACAGATGCATCCCGGCCCCTACATTGAGATCAAGAGCCGAACTTGGAGCCGCAAGGACGCCGAACAAAAGGCGAAGTTGCTGAACGAGTTGCTCACACTGTTTGGAGTCGAGGAGGGCGCGCTGGTCAAGGAAGAATACGTCGATTTAATCCTACACGCGAAGTAGCAGCCGAGTTTCAGCGCATTGCGTTTGAGTGGTGTATATGCACCGCTCAAACGCACACTCAACAACATGAAACGAGCAAACGTATATCTCATCGGTCTCACAGGCAATATCGCCTGTGGTAAGAGCAGTGTATTGGCGATGTTGGCCGAACACGGCGCACAAGTGATCGATGCCGATCGGCTGACACACGAATTACAACAACCCGGCCAACCGGTCTACACCGCGATTGTGGAGGCATTCGGTACTGGTATTCTTGAATCTCCAAATGGTCCAATCAATCGACGAGCACTGGGCGCGATCGTGTTCAACAATCCCGCCGAGCTACGCAAACTTGAGCAGATCGTGCACCCAGCGGTGCGCCAACGGCTCAACGATTGGCTCGCCGAACAAGAGATCCGCGCACAAAATTATCTCGATATTCAGCCTGTGATAGCGGTGATCGATGCGATCAAGTTGCTCGAATCAGGATGGAAGTCGCAATGCGATGCGATTTGGGTGGTAACATGCACCCCCGAGCAACAGATCGAGCGACTGATGGCGAAGCGCGGCATGAGCGAGGCCGAGGCGCGCGCTCGTCAGCAAGCGCAATCGCCACAGTCCGAGAAAGTCGCACACGCCACTGTGGTGATCGACAATAGCGGCACGCTCGAAGAGACCCGCAAGCAAGTCGATGCCGCGTGGGAGCGTATCCTCGCTGCAACCCAATAAACGAACCACGCATGTCGCCGTGGTGATCGAGGTCCATGAGCAATCAACATCTTGTACGATTAGCAGGCCAAGCACGCCCAAACGCCGCGAGTCAGACGCAGGGTCGGCGACCGCTATGGCTCAATGCCACAACACTCCCGCTCCTGGTTGCGCTCTGCTGCGCGCTGCTGCTGACGCTGGCCCAAACGCGTGAGCTTACTCGCACACGCGCTCAACAACGCCTAGAACTCGGCAGCCGCGAGACGGCACTCCTGCTCGACGGCTTTCATGCGATCGAACAAGATTCTCGCAGCACTTACCGCTGGACGAACGGCGAAAGCCTGCTCAGCTTTGGGCCGGTCAGCCCGGGTGGCCAGCAGGTGCTGACGTTAAGTTTTGGACCACCGCCAGCCGATGGCGCGTCGTTCTTTGAACTTGATCTCGCGGGGCAGCCACCCCTGCGCCTGCCCACCAATCCGGGACCGCGCCGCTACCAAGTGCTCTTGCCCGGCTCGGCGGTGCAACCCACGGGCTTGAACATCGGGTTGCGCAGCCCCACCGTCGCCAACGACTCCGATCCTCGTCCGCTGGGCTTGCGCTTCGAGGGCGCGGAGCTCACCACCATCGGCGTGCGCTGGCTGTGGCCCGCCGCGCTTCAGATGCTCGCGCAAACGGCGTTGCTGGTGTTGGGCGCGCTGCTGCTGATGCGCCTGCGGCTGCCCAATTGGGCGACCTCGGCGGCGCTGGTGCTGGTGGCCCTGGCGATCTTCGGCGTGGGCCAAGGACTGCCGCTGCTGCTCAGCAGTTACGTGGTGCGACTCGCCTTGGCGTTCGCGTTCCTCACGCTGTTGACGTACTGGCTGTTGCCGATTGCCGAGCGCACCTGCGCGTGGTTCGGGCCACCCGCCGCCATCCGCGCGCTGTGGGGGTTGATGCTGCTGGCCTGCACCGTGCGGCTGACAGGTTCGCTCTATCCGCTGTTCTTCGGCTTCGATCTGGGCCTCAACACCGACCGACAGATCCAGAATCTCACTGGGCATCTGGTGATTATGCGCCGCTCGATCGAGTTCCACAACGGCCTCACGATCTACCCGCCCGGCCCGTACCTCACCTTTATGCCCTCGCTGCTGCTGGGCCTCTCGATCGATATGGTCGTGCAGGCCAATATGGCGCTGTTCGACGGCATAGCGGCGCTAGCGATCGGCGCGCTGGCCCGCCGTTTGGGCAGCAGCATCCAAGCTGCGCTGCTAGCCACGCTGATCTACGCGGCGGTGCCTGTGGGATTGACGGGCCTGTGGTTCGGCTTGACAGCTCAGGTGTTTAGCCAAACGCTGATCGCGCCGCTCGGGCTCGCGCTGCTAGCGGCCTGGCGCGACCCGCAGCAGTGGTGGCGCTGGATCGTAATGGGCGTGGTGCTCGGCCTGATCGTGCTGAGCCACATCGGCGTGATGATCACGGCCTTCGTGTGGATGGGGCTCGCGTGGCTGATCCTCACGCTGCGCTGGCTGTGGCAGGCCCGGCAGCGCCAAGCCGACCCGCTCGACCGCATGCGCGTGGTGCGCTTCGCGACAACGCTGGTGGTGTGCGGTGTACTGGGGATCGTGTTGCTCTACGCGAATATCGTGGGCTTGAAGATTCAGCAACTCGGCACCATCGGCGAGGAACTGGCTAGCGAAGGGTACCGCCCGATCTACTCGCTGATCTGGCGCGGCTTCTCGAACGCCTTCCATCCGCTGACGCTCTGGCTGATGCCGCTGGGGCTGTTCATCCTGATACGCCAAGCGCGTCCGCTGGGCAGCCTGCCCGTGGTGCTGGCCGCGCTCGGCACGGCGCTGGTGTTCCTGCTGATCGAGATCAACACGGGACTGCAAGTGCGCTACATCTATTTCCTCATCCCGATCGCCTGCACGCTGGCCGGGCTGCTGCTGGATTGGCTAGCGCAGCGCAACGTCTGGGCCAAGTGGCTGGCCTGGGGCGTGGGCGTGGTACTGTTGGTGCAGGGCAGCGCCTACTGGCTGAACGCCGCCTTCAACGATCAGATGATGTCGATGGTGTCGCTGTTGCGCTAGCGCAGCAGTTGGCCGTAGAACTGCTCGTGCTGGGCCGCGATGCTCTCCCAAGAGAACTGCCCAGCGAGCGCTCGTCCCCCCTCCGCCACCCGTTGCCGAAGCAGTTGATCGTTCATCAAACGTTCGAGCGCTTGGGCCAGCGCTTCCGGCTGCTCGGGCGGAACCAGCAGCGTGTTGACACCGTCGAGCAGGCTGGGCACGCCAGGCACGCTCGGCGTTGGCGCTGACGCCGTGGTGACGACGGGTAGACCGTGAGCTAGCGCCGCTAGCAGGCTGCCCCGCCGGAACGATGCGCCATCGGTGAACGGCAGCGCGGCCAGGTCGGCGGCTAGCAGGTGCGCCGAAACGCTCGACTCGTCGCAATGCCCCGTGATACGCACCCGCTCACCCAGACCGCGCTCGGCGATGCGCTGTTCGATCTCGGCGGCGTAAGCGCGATCCTGCGGCTGCGTGGCGGCTCCACCCACCACCAACAAGCGCACGCGCTTCGGCAGGCGCTCCAAGGCATCCAACAGCGTGTGCACGCCCTTGCTCGATGAGATCAGCCCGAAGTACGCCACCAGCACCTCATCATCCGCGACCCCCAACTGCGCACGCCACGCCGCCCGATCGTAATCGGCCGGCGGCGCCACGGCGATGTTCGAGCCGATCGGGATCAGTGCCGGCGAGGTGACGCCGTAGCGATTTGCGCCAGCCAGATCGGCCTGATTCGTCACCACCACACCGTCGGAATCCAGCAACAGGCGTTTGGTGACCCACATGCGCACCGGGCCTGCCTTAGGGAACAGATAGGGCAGCAGCAGGTCGTGGGCCGTCACGGCGATGCGCGGGTATGTGGGCAGCCGCTTCAGCCGCCAGGGCAGCAGGTTGATGGCGGGGCGCATGCCGTACGCTCCCGTCTGATACTGAATGTGCAGCACCTCGGGGCGCACCATATCCAGCGCCTCGATCACGGAGCGCCAACTGCTCCACCCCCAATCGGTGAAGCGCACCCGCTGCGGCTGCGCGGGCTGACTTGGGTCGATCACCTGCAAGTAGTCGTCGGCGATGGTCAGCACCGAGACGCGGTGCGAGCGCTCGATCAGGGCCAGCGCCAGGCAGCGCGTGTAATCGCCCACGCCGCCGGGCTGCGGCGGATATTCACCAGTAACAAACGCGATATGCATGTTATTCGTTAATTTGATAGATCGTCACATCGCCCTGCTGGAACACGATCTGTCCGAGCGAGCCGAACTTGTCCAGCGCCGCTTGTGGCGAAGGCGATTGCATCAGCGAGTTGTATTCGAGCGGCCCCAAATAGACGTAGCGCACCTTGTAGCGCTGCAACAGCGAGTGAGCCTCGTTCACATCGGTGGTGCTGTAGATCGTCTGCACATCCTGCTGACGCGGGCCGATCTGCGCGAGCGCTTCGGGATGCCCGCCGCGCCACTGCGACTCGTGGCCGGGCCAACCCAACACGGTCGCCAAGCCCGTCGCCGCCGAGATGCTGGCGTAGCCCTCGGGGCTGTACGAGCCGCCCACCGCCTCCAGGATCACAGCATCACCAGGCGCGTTGGCCCGCAACCAGGCGATCGAGGCTTCGCCGCCAGAGGTGTTCTCGCGAGGCGTCTTGCCCACCAAGCCCACGCGCTGCCCCTCGCGAAAGGTCTTGCCTGCCGTCAGCCAGGGATAGATCAGCGCGCCAGCCAGCAGCGCCACAAACAGCACCGCGAACAGCCCGCCGCTCAGCCAGCGCCACAGCGCGCGGGGGCCGCTCAGCAGCCGATCGGCCAGCCACCACAGTGCGTAGCCAGCCAACACACCCCACAACAGCCAAGCCTGGTAGTAGAACTTGAAGATCGTATTCATCCGCGAGGAAGCGCCCTCGAAACCATCGCGAATGTAGACCACCTCGGTGCCGAAGCAGACCAGACAGACCAGCGCAAAGCCCCACAGCACAAACGCCAGCGCGGGCTGCTCGGTGCGCTCCGCCGCCAGCAGGATCGCGTAGATCGCCAGGGGCAACAGCGCCAGCAGCGGGAAGCCGAGCACCAGGCCGATCAGCAATGAACCTGCGATCAGCAGCAGCGACACCAAGCGCTCGTTCAGCGAGATGTGCAGATCGTGGCGCAGGCTGTAGGTGAACAGCATCGTCAACAGCGGCAGCAAGAACAGGCCGAAGATAAACAGAAAGCTGAGCAGGGACGTGCGCGACGACACCACAATGCCCAGCGTGCTCGTCAGCGTCGCCAAGATCGGGAGGTTGATCAGCGGCTCTTTATCGCCCACCAACGAGTGGAAGGTCAAGTAGAACGGTATCAGCATCAGGATCGAGGCCAACACCGCCAAAATGCCGTGGTTCGCGAACAACCGCCAGCGCACCCCCGCGAACGGCGATGCAGAGGCCACAGCAGGCGCGACAGGCTCGGGCTGCGCATCATTTGCCTCATCGTCATCGGCAGCAACGGACTCGTTCAGCACAGCGGGTGGCATGCTCGCCGGAGACGCCAAGCGAATGTGCAGCAACAGCAGCGCCCCCAGGAACAGCAACAGAATCGTGGGGAAATCCCAGCTATTGATCGCGTACAGGCTGCCCAGCACAATCCCCGTCAGCGCCAGTTCGGCCTTGCCCCGCCACCCCATCAGGAATGGCGGTGCCGAGGGTCGCACAGTGGTTTGCAGGGCCAGCGCCACAGCCAGCAACACGAACGGCAGCGACATCACGTGCGGGTGCATGTCGCCGAGCCAGAACGAGAAGAATGGGAACTCCGTGATCGTATAGCGCCGCTCCGGCTGGGCTTGCGGGTCATCGGGGTGCGCGTAATCGTCCCACACCACCCGCGAGGGCCACCACCAGTTGAAATCGGCCCACATATCGCGGGGCGTGATCTGCGCCGTCTCGTTGAAATCCCAGCCCTTGAACGGCGGATTGAGCAGCAAGGTCTGACGCTCACCCAGGCCATTGCTGATCGCGGCGCGCAACTGCTGGCCCTTCAGCGCCACCGAGATCTCGTGACCCGTGATCACTTCGAGCGCACCCGCCTGATTGCCCGCCACCAACACCAACACCACTGTCAGCGCGATAGCCGCCGCCTTGAGCGCACCGCTGCTGCGCGCCACCGTCAGCGAAATCAGGTTATAGACGATGCCCGCCAGGCCGAGTGCCGCCAACGCGAACACCAGCGCCAGCGACAAGTTGTAGCCGACCGAAGGCTCCACGCCGCTCAGCAACGCCATCGCAGCCATCAGCAGATAGCCGAAGTAGTAGTAGTTGATGCTGTAGCCCGCCAACCAGGGATCGTGTGGAGGGAAACTGGAACTGATGCGGATGGCATTGAACAGCGCGAAGTCCATGGCGCGCTCGGTGCCCCACGGGTGCGGGTTGTAGCTGCGCAACAGCGCCACAAACAGCAACGCGATCAGAAACAGCACCTCGTAGCCGAGCACCAACCGCCAATGCTGGCGAAACCACGCGCCGATCTCAAGCAAGGCAGCGGGGCCTCGCAGCAGCATCAGGCCCAGGGCGGCCACCACGATCAGGCAGATAACCAGCAGACCACGGCTAAACGACGCCAAGCCCAGCATCGCCAAGAGCCACGCCAGGTATCCCACTAACAGTAAACCCAACGCCTTGGCGAAGGCATAGCCGTGATCGGGCAGGGCGCGGAACAGGAAGCGCCCAATCGGCAACCCAGCCAACCCACAAAGCTGGATCACCAGCCACCAGACCATCAGAGGTTGCGTCATAGGTTATTCAATCGTGTGCGGCGCAGTGCAACACCTCACTGTAAGCGTGCAAGCGCAGCCTCGGCCTCGGGCCGCAAATGGCCATCGGGCGGGGCGATATCGAGATACAACTGATAATAGTCGAGAGCTTGATCGGCTTGGGCTTGTCGTTCGTAGATCTGGCCCAAATAGAAGTACGGCTCGGGCACGTTCGCATCGCTCGCGATCGCCTGCAGGAAGGCATCGGTCGCTTCATCGAGCATGCCAGTATCGAGCAGATGCATACCGAGTTTGTTGTAGTTGCCAGCCGATGGCGCGGCCTGTGCCGCCGTGCGGTACGCAGCAGCCGCTTCGTCGTTGCGGCCAGCATCGCGCAGCACATCGCCATACACCTGCTGAAGCGCTACATCGCTGGGATTCGCCACAGCGGCCCGCTCCAGCACACGGATCGCATCGTCGAGCCGCCCCTCCATATAGTACATTTGCCCCAGCCCGAACGCCAGCGAGGCGACCGTCGGGTTCTGTCGCACCTGTTCCTCAAGCGCCTCAAGCGACTGCGCGGGCGTGTTCGGCACGCTGGGCTGCGTGACAACCTGCGCGGGCAGCGAGGGCAACGAGATCGCATCGGCGGTGGGCGTGGCGAGCGTGTACACTCCCTCGTGGACGCGGTAGATCCTCACGCCGTCGCGGTCGTACACCACGCTCAGGTACGATCCCACCATCGAATCGAACTTCTGTATTCCCAATTCACCATACGCGGCCCGCTCGATCTGGCCGACATAGATGTAGCCGACGCGGTATCGCGCCAGCAGTTGCAGTGTCTGATTGATGTCGGGCGAGCGGTAGATCGCCTGGACGTGCATATCGCGCTCGGCGACCAGCCGTGGGTCGTGCTGCTCGCTGGCGTGCAATGGGCTGATGATTGTGGGCAAGCCGGTGTTGGCCGCCACGCGCGTGCCGTAGGTGCGGTAGAACCACAGGTCCGACTGCAACACCACTGGCGTGCCCTTGATCGTCTCGTTGAGCCAGCGGATGGCCTCTAAATCGCCGCGCAGGCTGAGATGAATGGGGAAATCGGCTTCGGGCAAGCCCATATCACGGGCCGAGACATCGAATTCCGCCGTCTCCATAAACGCCAACCCGTCGAGCGTGAGGCCCGGCTTGATCGGGAAGCGCAGCGCCGAGCGGCTCATCGTGCCGAAGATGGGGAAGGTCAGCCCCAACACGAACAAACCACTCACCACAATGCCCACGACCGATTGAATCAACCAGTGCTGGCGACTCATCCAACGGGACAACAGCGGCAAACTCGCGGCGGTGGAAAGCGCCATCAGCGTCCAGATCTGATTGCCGAACTTAAAGACCGTGTTCATACGGGCGGCGCCACCGCCATCGAGATGATCGCGGATGTAGAATATCTCGATGCCCAGGGACACGGCCCAGGCCATCGCAACCATTAGCAGCGTGAACCAGACCGTGGGGCTGATGCGGCGGCTCAACAGCAGGCACACGGTCATCACCAGCAGCGTGGCCAACCACACTTGCAGGCTGATCGTGGGGCGGCTCAGAATAAAGCCCAGCAGGATCGGCACAACGATCAGGACGAGTTGCAGCCGTTGCCAGATCGATTGCCCACCGCTGGACTGTGCCGCGATTCCCAGGGCGCTCGCGTCGCGCTGGCGCTCCATCCCGAGCGAGATGTTCTCTGCTCCGCGCCGCTGCGTGCCCAACAAGCGCCACAGCCCGACGTAGACCAACGGGATCAGCATCGCCAGGAAGATGCCGTAGTGGAGGACGTACTGATGGATCGGCGAGGGCGTTGTGACGCGCCCGATCCCGCCGACTGGCGCTTGGAAGTTTTGGAAGAACGAGAGGTAGAACACCAGGCCGCCGCCGACCATCAACCCGCTCAACAACAGCGCGCCGATGCTGCCGAGCCACGGGAAGCCCGGGCGCGTGCGGCTGCGCCACGCCAAGCCGATCAGCGCGCCAACCAGCAGCAATGCATAGGTCGGCACATCCCACGAGTTGGTGACAGCCAGGCTGCCCAACACAAAACTGGTGAGCAGCGCCTGTAGGCCGAATAGCCGCCAACCAGCCAGCGGATGCTCGGCGGTGGCGCGGCGGTCGAACAGTTCGTAGATCAGCCCGATCACCAGCACCGTGATCGGCAGCGCGATCAGGTGCGGGTGCAGATCGGCGAATAGGAACGTCCAGAACGGGAACTCGTTGATGGTGGTCAGGTTCTCACCCGTGATCACGCGGCTGGGACCCCAGAACCAATCGCCGATGCGCGCGCCGAGATCGGCGAATCCGCCGTCGTTAATGGCGTCGATGATCGGCTTGAGGCCGCGCGAAGAGCCAACCTGGAAATTGGCCGCGAGATTGCCCAACACCGCCAGGATAACCGCACCCGCCAAGCCGTAGCGCACCGTGTTGGTGAGCCGCTGCACAACGGCGAACCCGCCAATGAACGTCAGCGCGTAGAACGTGGCGATCGCCAGGTTGAAGCCCACTGCTGGCGCGATGCCCGTGGCCTTGATCGGCAGCGAGGCCAGGAACAGGCCGTAGTAGTAGTAGTTGATCGTGTTGCCGCTGTAGAACGGATCGTAGGGCGGCATCACGGGGCTGCGCAGGATCGCGTTGAGGAAGCCGAACTCGAAGGGCTTCTCACCGCCGAGGATCGGCTGCCACAGGTCGGGGTTGAACATGCGCAGCAACGTCATCAGCGCAAACGCGATCAGGAACACACCCTCGATCAGCAGGATGTGCTGGCGCTGCGCCATCAAATTGGCGAGCAATACGCCGTAGCCGTTGCGCAACGACGCACCGAAATCGAAGCTATCGTCAGCATCAGGCGAGGCGCGGTGGGCGCGACCGAGCCACGCCAGCAGCCCTACGTTCAGGAGCAACACCAGCAGAACGCCGATCAGAATGCTCAGGCGGTTGTAGCTCCACAAGCGAGCGCTCACTGGCAGCCACACCGCGTAGCCGAGCAACAACAGGCCGATCAGGCGCGCCCAAGCGTAGCCGATCGCGCTGAGCATCGGCGTCTCGACTGGTTTCGCGCTGAGCCGCTGTTGGGCATCCCGGCTGGCCACTGGCCTTGCCCGCGCCACCGCGCTTGACGCTTCGCTGGCGGCGTTCAGGGCGTTAGCGGCTTCATCTTCACCCGCAACATCCGACGCCGCGTGCGCATCCAGGTTGGCCTCCGACTGCACTTGCGCCACCGCGCTTGACGCTTCGCTGGCGGCGTTCAGGACGCTGGTGGCTCCATCTTCACCCGCAACATCCTCGACAGCCTCGATATCGAGTTCATCGTCGTGCGACTCGGCGGAGGCTGGCAGTCGCCGACCGAACACCAGCGCGGCGAGCGGCAGGCCCAACAGCAACAGCAGATAGCTAAACAGCAGCCAGAGCAGCACAGCGATCGGCTGCGAGTCGGCCAGGCGGTTCCAGGCGTAATCGCCCAATGCGGGCAGTTGATCGACGGGCAACACCAGTTGATTGCTCTTTGTCGCGGGCAGGCTGGGCGTCTGCAGTTTGGCCGCAGTGGTCAGCAAGGCGGGTGGCTTCGCGCCGGGCAGCAGTTGGTAGATGGTGGTGCTGCCGCGCTGATAGACGCGCTGCAATTGGCCGGTGTCCGCCATCCTGTCGAGCGTCTCAAGGCCGCCGCTGCCGCCGTAGAGCGCGCGCTCCAGTTGACCCACGTAGACGTATTCGACGCCGTAGCGCTTCAGCAATCTGAGCGTCTCCGTCGGCACCGTGCTGGTGTAGAGTTGGTTGACGATAATGCGCCGATTCTCCAGCGCGCTATCGACCCCAGCAACTGCGCGTTGCTGACGCTCGTGCCCGTGCCAGCCGAGCAGCGTGGGCAGGCCCGTGTAGATCGAGATGCGCCCGCCCCAGCGGTAGGCCTCCGTATGCGCCTCAAGGATGATCGGCGTGCCGCGCACATTGGCGCGCAGCCACTCGATCGCGTCGGCGTCCTCATCCAGCGAGAAGGTGAGACCGTTCTCGGCCCACTTAGCGTTCGGCGAACGCATATAGGCGGCACCGTCGAGCGTCATGCCGACGGCGCGGTCGTAGCGATCACCCAGGCGCGCGGGCGTGGCCGTGACCGGGTAGGCCAACGCCGCAACAATCAGCAGGCTGGCGGCGACGCGCCACGCCAAGCCAGCGCCACGCACGGCGATGCGGCGAGAGGCGTAGGGTACCACGCTGCGCCACACCCACGGCACAACGATCGCAGAGGAGATCGCGAACAGCACCCAACTCTGCATGCCGAGCTTGAAGAACGTGTTCATGCGCCCGATATCGCCACGGGCGGCGATCAACTCCACCACCAGCGTGAGCCACAGGGCCGCGATGCCCCATAGCACGGGCAACTGCGTCGCAAGGCTCACCAGCAGCGGACTCGGCGACTCGTCCTTCTCGCTCGGCGCAGGCGAGGTGATCAGCAGTTCGGTGCCGAAGCCAGCTGCTATGATCGCCAGCGGAGCAACGATGTACAACGCCAGAACGTTCTCAAGCACCGCCACGATCAGGAAGGCCACGGCAGCGCCGATCAACATCCAATGCCAGGCGCGCAGGCCGTAGCGTCGGTGATACAGCGCAAGCGCCCCGCTCGCCAACAGGAACAGCCACAAACCATGCAGCATCAGGTAATCACGGATGGGAGTGCGCGCGCCCTGCCACAGCACGAATCCCGCGTAATCGGTGGCGAAATGGCTCGTGAACGGCTGGAACAGCAAGGAGGCCAGCACCGCCAACAGCACACTGTTCAGCACCCAGACGAGCAACACACTCCGCCAGCCGCGGCCGAGCCGCAAATGCTGCCAGGCCACCAAGCCGAGCGTAACGATGCTCAAGCCCAGGTAGGTCGGGTAATCCCAGGTATTCGTGGCCCGCAACGCGCCGACAGTCAGCGCCAGGAAGCCGACGATGCCCAGCGAGGGCAACCAGCGGCGCCGCTGCTCGTGCGTGAGGCGCGCCAGGGCGACCATCAAGCCGAGCGCCGTGACCGCCAACACCAGCGCGATCATATGCGCGTGCAGGTCGCCGTAGAGGAACGTGAAGAACGGGAACTCGTTGATCGTGCTATCGTGATTGGTCGGCGAACTGAGCGATAGGCTGACCTGGCGCGTAGCATCCCAGAACACCCACTCCGCGCGACCCTTGCAGAGCTCCTTGGCCGCGTAACTGCTCAGTTGGCACTCCACCGGCTCACGCGGATCGTACGGCGTGGCCGAGCCAGGCAGCAACCAGATCGCGTTCGCTAGCGTGCCGAGCAGCACCACAAACACCGCCGAGATCAGGCCCGTGCGGATGGCCCGTTGCTCGCGCACCAACCACTGCCCCACCGCCGCCAGCGCGCGCTGCGGCAGGCGCGGCGCCAAAAGATTGTAGGCCACGCCCCACGCACCCAACGCCGTCAGCGCGAACACCGTGGGCACTGCCAAATTGTAGGCCACCGTCGGCACGATCCCCGTCAAATGCACGAGCGCACCGATCAACACAAAGCCGAAGTAGTAATAGTTCAGGTAGCCGCCAGCGAACCACGGATCGTAGGGCGGGAAGGATGCGCTCTTGAGCACCGCGTTCAGGAACGCCAGATCCATCGGCTTCTCGCCGCCGCGCGCGGGGTGCCACAAATCGGGGTTGAACGAACGCAGCAGCACAAAGCCGAAGTACGCCACCAAGAACAATGCCTCGGCAGAGAGCAGCGACCGCCTGCGGCTGCGCACAAACGCACGCATCGCGCCGACCTGCCCGCGCGCCGCCAACGCGCCAACCACGATCAGCACAGCGGCGCACAGCCACAGCGTGCTCGGCGTAAAACTGCGCACGTTCAGGCTGCCCAACAGCCACGCCGCGTAGGCCACGCTCAACAAACCGAGCGACTTCGCCAGCGTAAAGCCCCGATCCGGCAGGCCCGGCAGCATCCGGAACAACAGCGGGAAGATCGCTAGGCCCAGCAACTCCAGCGCCAACAACCAGAACAGCCACGGCAGCTTATTACTGAGGCTCGCCGGATCGAACAACTCCGACCACGTGCCCGCCGCGCGGTACACAGGCCACTCCGCATCCGTCAGGCGCAACGCGGTGGGCATGCGCAGCACGTCGAGCACCCACATCTTGTAGACTTCGCCCCACGCGATATCGCCAGTGATCAACTCGACAGCCCGCTCGTGCGAATAGGCGGGAGTCTTCTTGAAGATCAGCACCCGTGGGTGATCGTAGACGCTGAAGGCCTCCTCGGCGCTCTGATCGGGGATATCGATGCCGAACAGATTCGGGTACGAATGGAAATCGGCCACCAACTCGAAACCCAACTCGCCGCTGAACAACGTTCGGTAATAGTTCATCAGCGCCGGGAATCGCATCGGCATACGCTCGATCGAACCGTAAACGCGGTTGCTGCTCAGGATCACATAATCGAGTTGATCGAGGTGATCGATCAGGCCGTTCCCGTTCTCGAAATCGATATACTTCTGCGGGTCGTCCTCGGCATAGGGATGCATCGTAATGCCGATATACCGGCTCGAACTAAAGCCATCGAGGTGGAGCGGCAACGCATCGTCCCACGCCTCGTTGCTCACCGTGGCATTCGGCGGGATATTCGCATAGATCCAGCGCGAAGCCGTGATTCGCGAATGAGGCTCCGTATAGATCCGCGTAAACGCATAGGCCCACAAAAACGTGCCGATCACCACCACCGCGATCAGCGCGCCCGCCACCAACGACGGCCAGCGCGCGCCCGGCTTCGGCGGCAACTCCGGCCAGAACGCAGGCACCGCTTTGCGGCGCTGCATCGCCCAATCCCACACCGCTAGCATGCCCCACGCCGCGAACGAAGCGAACAAGCCGTACAGCACCACGAAATAGCGCATCGTGGGGTTCAGGATGCCGCCCTGCCACAAAAAGTAGAGCGTGATCGCCATCCAGGGCACTAAATGCACCCCCGCGCGGCGCTGCAGCAACTGCCAACCCGCCACCGCCCACGTGACCCAAGCCACCACGCCGAACGGCAGGCCCATGCCCCACAGCACCATATTCTTCCATGGGAACCAATACGGCACACGGTCGGCCCACTGGTAGCTCGGCGGCGACTCCATCTCGCCCGTCACATAGCGCTGAATCTCGGCCAGATTACTGACAAAACGGGGATCGGGCCGCAGATCGAAGAACGACGTGCCCATAAACGCATCGGGCTGCAACAGCCGGAACGTCAGCACCGAGAGCAGACCCGCCAGCACCAGCAAACCCAAATGCTTCGTCTGCAGGCTCACATCGTTCTCGTACTCGCCAGCCGCGTTGCGCCGCGGCCACACCCGCCGCGCCACCGCGATCATGCCCAGCACACCCAGCGTCGCCAGCGTCACGCGGCACGCCATCGCCGCGCCGATGCTGAGGCCCAACGCCACGTAACTTCCCACACCGCCGTCCTGCGAGATTCGTATCGCGTAGTAGGTCGCGAGCAACGCAAAAAACGCCGTCGCAGGGTCCACCGCAAAAAAGTGCGAAAGCTGAATCGGCAGCACCGAAAAGGCGTACAGCAACGAAGCCAACGCGCCCACGCGCCGCCCGTACAAGCGCCCCGCCACCAAGAACACCAGCACGATCGAGCCAATATCGAACAGCGCCATCAGCGAGCGACCGACCTTATGAATGTAATAAAAACTGGTCAGATTCTCGCCATCCGGGTTCAGCAACCGCCCCAACAAGGGCAACTTGGGGTACTCGCGCTCGGGGTTCGGGATCTGCGGCAGCACACTAGCCTGCGTAGCCTGCGGATGCCGCACCGTCTCGGGGAGCTTATCGTTCGGCGTGAGCGCCACCGCAAAATAGCGCGTCAACGTCTGCGGCAACAACCCATACACATAAAACGGACGGTCGCGATTACGGGGATTCAGAGGGTTAATCGACGAATCCAAATACTCCGAAAAACTACCGGGCAACTGGATATCGCCAGCGACCATGAGCATAAAACGCTCATCGGGGTGCAGCCGCAGCGATGGCTCATCCCAATCGAACAGCGACAATGTGCGAAAATAGCCGCCCAGCAGCACCGCAATCAACAAGATCGCCCACACACCCCACGACGCGCGCCGAGGTGAACGTGGCGATGAAGCAGCCGCAGCAGGGGTCTTATCAGGCGCCCAATTCGTGGTCATAACCTCATCTGTCCGCTATGTGGCGTCAAGCATACCATCTATTATAACGTGATATGGAAACAACGTACACAATCCGAGCGCATTCATCATTTCCGCGCCATACGCATCAACAAACTGTAATATAGTTGGGGAAGAAGGAACACATAGCGCGTGACCGCCCGTCGCTACGGGAGAACAACGTCGTGCACAACGTGTGCGCGCTCGGACAGTGATGGCGCTTCGCGCCACAACGCGCGCACTTCACGCGCTGCTCCGCAGCGCATGGCTGCGCCGCCTGCACACCGTGGCCAACACGAGTGCTTCGGCAAATAAAAAAGCCTGTTATGCAGCGCCGCAGCGCCACATAACAGGCCCAAACAACCAACAACAGCCCTACACCATCCGACCGACCAAACGCCCCTTACCCCAATCGCTCTCCAACCAAGCCGCATACGTCTTCTTATAAACATCGACGGTCGCCTGCGCGATCGAATGCCAGTTAAAGTTATCGCGCACGGCCAGCAGCGCATTCTCCGCCCGCGCCCGCGACCAATCGGGATGCTGAAGCGTGTGCAACACACCCCACGCCAGCGAATCCGCATCGTTCTGCTGCACCACCAAACCCGTCTCGTGGGGCATCACCACCTCGGCCAAGCCGCCCGTGTTGGAGACCACCACCGGGCAACTCGCGGCCATCGCCTCCAGCGCCACGATTCCAAACGGCTCGTACAACGAAGGGAACACCGCGACATCGGCCACGCGGTAGAGTTTATCGCGCTCGTCATCGCTGATGAACCCCGCGAACACCACCTGCTCCGCGATACCGAGTTCGTAGGCCTGCTGACGCAGCGATGCCTGATACCCGCCAGTACCCGCGATCAGCAGGCGCGCCTGAGGCATCACCTGCAACACGGTGGGCCACGCATCGAGCAGCACCTGCAAACCCTTCTCGTACACCAACCGCCCGACGTAGTACACCAACGGCTGATCGTCGTTCACGAAGCGCCGCCGAAACGCCACACGCTCCTCCTCGTTCGCGAACGGGCTTGGCTGCGTATAAATACCGTTCGGAATAATATCGAGTTTATCGCGTGGGGTCTGGAACGACTCGTGAATCTGAGTGCCCATAAACTGCGAGCAGCAGATCACCCGCCACGCCTCGTAGGTGAGCCGCCACTCCAAGCTATCGATGCGCTCGGAGTAGCCGTTATGCGTCAAAAAGCCCTGATTACGGCCCCGCTCGGTCGCGTGGATCGTGGCGATCAACGGGCGTTGCCACACGTGTTTCAGCGCGATACCGACCGTCGCATCCAACCAATCGTGGGCGTGGATCAGGTCGAAGCCCCCGAAGCGCTGCCATAACCCAAGCGCAGCCTGCTCCATCGCCAGATTCGCCTGCATCACCAGCGTGACCATACTGTTGTCGGCCACGAGAGGCGGCGCGATCCGGTGAACGTGAATTCCCTGGGGAGTGAGTTCGTAGGACGGAGCATCGCGCAGTTGCGGTGTCAGAATATGAAGTTCAATCCCTTGGCTTACCAGCGCCGGAGCCAGATCGATAACGTGTTTGCCTAACCCGCCCACCACGTGGGGCGGATATTCCCAGGTTGGCATCAAAACGCGCATGGTGCTGTTGTTTCCTTCGCTCATGTGTACGAACGGCTTGGTTCATAGCATTAGAATGCCCTACAGCACAAACATTGAGCTGTAAATGTGCTACACCGCCTATTCGACCAATGGCAGGTTGCGGTCGTCAAACCGCACATCCTTTATTGTACAAAATGATATAAGCCGCCGTCGTTCGGCAGATTACAGTTCAGTATCTATTTCCCCCCTCGAATGGTTGCATTGACGCTGCGATACAATCGTGGTATCGTGGCGCACTCCACCTAAAGGCCGCTTCATACACGGTGCAGATGATGACCATTTGCCCATAAAACGTATGTCAAAACGATCACCTATCCCCTACCTCGTCCTGCTAGCGGGTGTGTGCGTCGCCGCCTCCGCCTCGATCATGACGCGCCTGTTGCAGCAACCAAGCATCGGTATGCCCTCCACCGTGATCGCCGCCGGGCGCTTGGGCATGGCCGCGCTGATCCTACTGCCGATCGCGTGGCTACGTGTGGGCGCCGAGATCCGCAGCCTCAGCCGCCACGACATCGCCTGGGGCGTTGCGTCGGGCGTGCTGTTGGCCCTGCACTTCGACACCTGGATCGCGTCGTTCGAGTACACATCGGTGGCCTCGTCGGTGGCGCTGGTCACCACCAACCCGCTGTGGGTCACACTGTTCTCGTTCCTGCTCTGGCGCGAAAAGCCCTTGCCACTGACCATGCTCGGTATGGTGCTGGCGGTGGCAGGCAGCATCTGCATCGGTTTGAGCGATAGCAGTGGCGATGCCCCGACCAATGCGTTGTTTGGCGATGCTCTTGCGCTGCTTGGCGCGTTAACCGTATCGGGCTACTTCCTGATTGGGCGAATGTTGCGCCGCCGAATGTCGCTCTTGGCGTACATCTGGCTGGTCTACACAAGTGCAGCCGTGGTGTTGGTCGTGATTGCGTCGTTGCTCGGTGATCTACGTTTGGCTCAGTTGCCGAACTTTCCGCCGCTCGCGTATGCGTTGGTGCTAGCGTTGGCGCTCGGGCCTCAACTGCTTGGCCATAGCGCGTTCAACTGGGTGTTGCGCTATGTTTCGCCCACGTTGGTGGCAATTGCGCTTTTGGGTGAGCCGATTGGGGCTTCGTTGCTGGCGTGGTGGTTCTTCGATGAAACCTTCAAGGCATTGCAGTTGATCGGGTTTGTGCTGTTGCTGATTGGCATCGGGGCAGCCTCGGTGGGCGAATCGCAAGCTACTCCGCGCCAATCTCCTCCCGATTAAGTTGTTCCTGCTCCTCAGCTTTGGCTTGCTTTTCGGCTTCACGCAGTTCGTCGTGCAGCCGCCAGATCATGCGCATACGCTGTGCGTGCCAGACCGGACGTTTCGGGCCAGTCTCGCGCATCAGGATGAGTTGGCGAAGGCGAGCGTGCAGTTGTTGTGCGCGCTGTTGAGCGTTCAGTTTACTCATAGGCCACCTTGAGCGATCCAATCGGCGAGTGCGCGTTGGTGCGAGTGATGCGAGATCGGCGGCAGGGCATCGGGCGCGAAGAACGCCACGGCTGCAGCATCGTCGCCGGGGCGCGGTTGCGCCGTTGGGTCGCAGTGGGCGCGGTAGATCACCAGCACGCCTGCGCCGCGCGGATCGTCGGTGTAATGGTACAGGCCAAGCACGTTGTCGAGCGTGACATCGAGCCCGGTCTCCTCGCGCGCTTCGCGCAGGGCAGTCTGTTCCGGCGGCTCCTCGGCATCCTCGAACCCTGCGGGCAGGCACCATAGCCCTTGGCCGGGTTGGTTGCGGCGCTGCACCAGCAGTACCTGGCCATCCCGCTCGATCAGGACTCCACAGGCCACTTTCGGGTCCACATAGACCACGAAATGGCATACCGGGCAGGCCGGGCGAATGCGTCCTGCTAGCTCGCGTTGGCCGAGTTCGGCACCGCAGCGCGAGCAGTAGCGGAGTGGTTGCCATTGTGGATCGGTCATGCTACACCCTTGGGTGGGGCAACGGCACTACGTCGCGCAGCGCAGTGCTGCGCCGAAGGGTTGCGACTGCGGCACGCGCGCGCGTTGTGGCGCGCAGCGCCATAGCTGTCCGAGCGCGCGCACGTTGAACACGACGGCAGTTGCCCGCAGCGACGGGCGACCCAAACGCGGTTGCCCTTTCTTTCCCATACCTAAAATGGCGTTGCTTTGCCAATGCGTTTGGTGGATGCGCTCCACTGAGGGGTATCGTAGCACGTTGATGCCGCTTACGCAACACAAGCCCCAGCATACGCTGAGGCTTGTGGCGGGCGAGGGCGCGGGGCCCTCGCCGTGAAACTACCAGAGGCTGGATTAGAAGTCCATCCCGCCGCCACCGGGCATAGGAGCAGCCGGCTTGTCCTCGGGGATGTCGGTGATCAGGGCCTCGGTGGTCAGCAACAGGCCTGCGATCGAGACCGCGTTCTGCACTGCGCTGCGGGTCACCTTGACCGGGTCGATCACGCCCTGCTCCAGCAGGTTGCCGAACTGGCCGGTCAGCACGTTGTAACCGTAAGCCAGGTCGTTCTTCTCCTTCTGGAGGCGGCGCACCGTGTCGATGATCACCGCGCCATCCTCGCCGGCGTTGCGGGCCAGCTGGCGGAGTGGCTCTTCAAGAGCGCGGCGCAGGATCTGGATACCGAAGCGCTCATCGTCGTTGACGGTCTCGACCTTATCCAACACCGAGATGGCGTTGATCAGGGCGATACCACCACCGGGGACGATACCCTCTTCGACAGCCGAGCGGGCAGTCGACAGAGCGTCCTCGACGCGGTGCTTCTTCTCCTTCAACTCCGGCTCGGTTGCAGCACCGACCTTGAGCACTGCCACGCCACCGGCCAGCTTGGCCAAGCGCTCCTGCAGCTTCTCGCGGTCGAAGTCGCTGGTGGTCGTCTCGATCTGAGCGCGGATCTGCTCGATGCGAGCGCGGATGCTCTGCTCGTCGCCGCGGCCCTCGATGAAGGTCGTGTTGTCCTTGTCGGCAACCACGCGGCGAGCGCGGCCCAGGTCCTCGATGGTGGCGCTATCGAGCTTGCGGCCGATCTCCTCCGAGATCACGGTACCGCCAGTGAGGATAGCGATGTCCTGCAGCATGGCCTTGCGGCGATCGCCGAAGCCAGGAGCCTTGACGGCCAGGGCGTTGATGGTACCGCGCAGCTTGTTGACCACCAGGGTCGCCAGAGCTTCACCGTCCACGTCCTCAGCGATGATGACCAGGTTCTTGCTGACCTGCAGCACCTTCTCCAGGATGGGCAGCACGTCGCTGATGGCCGAGATCTTCTTGTCGGTGATCAGGATGTACGGCTCATCCAGTTCGGCTTCCATGCGCTCCTGGTTGGTGGCGAAGTAAGCCGAGATGTAGCCGCGGTCGATCTGCATACCTTCGGTGTATTCCTTCTCGAAGGCGATACCCTTGCTCTCTTCGACCGTGATCACGCCGTCCTTGCCGACCTTCTCCATCACCTCGGCGATCAGGTCACCGATTTCGGTGTCCGAAGCCGAGATCGAAGCCACGTGGGCGATGTCGGCGCGGTCGCGGATGGGCTTGGCCTGGCCCTTCAGTTCGTTGATGATGGCCTCGACGCCCTTGTCCAAGCCGCGCTTGAGCAGCAGCGGGTTGGCGCCAGCGGCGACGACCTTGAGGCCCTCGGTAACAATAGCCTGAGCCAATACGGTAGCGGTGGTGGTACCGTCACCGACGACGTCGTTGGTCTTCGAGGCAACCTCGACCAACAGGCGAGCACCCATATTCTCGAATGGGTCCTTGAGCTCGATTTCCTTGGCAACGGTCACGCCGTCATGAGTCACGGTCGGGGCGCCGAACTTCTTGTCGATCGCCACATTGCGGCCACGTGGGCCAAGGGTGGTCTTAACGGCCTCGGCGACGGTATCGACACCGCGCTTGAGGGCACGTCGAGCCTCCTCGTTGAAGTGCAACTGCTTAGGCATATGCGTGAAGATCCTCCTCTACACGTATCGCTATCAATTCAAGTAAAAAATGCGCCGTAGTTCCTGCTCGGCATGTGCTGCGGAGTGGTGGTATCTCCTCATTGGTGCGCCATGTGTGGCTGCACGAGGAGACCTGCCACAGCGCTCGCTATGAGCCGTTTGCAGGTGAATACGGGTTTATTCCTGGATAATGCCCAGGATATCCTTCTCGCTCAGAATCAGATATTCGACATCATCGATTTTGATTTCGGTGCCGCTATATTTGGCGAACAGCACCTTGTCGCCGACCTTCACGCTCAGCGGGATGCGCTTGCCACTATCATCCAAGCGACCCTCGCCTACGGCCAGAACCGAACCCTCTTGCGGGCGCTCTTTGCTGGCAGTATCGGGCAAGAAGATGCCGCCCTTTGTCTTTTCCTCGCGCTCAACTGGCTTGACCACAACGCGATCTGCCAGTGGCCGAATACGGAAATCCGTAGCCATATGCTGGATACCTCCTTCGACATCGATGGTTCCAATTTGATTAGTGGTTGATTAGCACTCTCAAGTGCCGAGTGCTAACCGTCCATATACTACACAAAAGGGTGGGGTTTGTCAAGTAGTATTTTAGCACTCTCAGGGGGAGAGTGCCAGTAGACATAAGCGCCTACAACAATCGCACGGAATCGCCGACATGGACGGGGCCTGCGCAGAGGACGCGGGCGTACAGGCGGCTCCAACCGGGGTGCACTTTTTGTGAGATGCGGGTGAAGGTGCCGTCGGTGAAGGAAGCGATGATATTTTTGCAGGGTGCTGCGTATCCAGTGATTTCGAGCTGCACATGCTCGCCGATCTGCAGGCGTGTGCCGACCGCAAGTGTGTGCCAATCGATGCCACTGATCGTCAGATTTTCGCCAGTGCTGCCCGCCGAAATCGGGTGGCCCTCGGCCTGTAGCGCTGCGATATGCTCAGCGGAGTAGAGCGAGACGGCTCGTTGCGGCCCGCCATGGAAGCGCCGATCGCGCTGCTTGTCGCCCGTAACGCCTTGCTCGGTAATGATTGCAAACGCGACTGGTTGTTTGGGTACACCACCAGCAGGGTTCACATTGACTTGAACGACCCGACCTTCCATCGTTGTGCGTTGCTCTTTCTGAGTGTGTTATTGTCGGCTACCATAGTACCACAGGGTGCACGTTTTTGGGGCGGATGAGGCTCCATTGCTAAAACATGACGAATCAGTCTCTAAACAAGGCCAATCCATCAACAAGAGGCGAACAGAGTTGCGCCCCCTATGTAGCAATGCTATACTCCTTTGATAATCGCCACTGCTGTTCAGCGTGGCGGTTCCGTTCGCATTCAGCCGTAAGACTGGCCGCGCCGTCGGCTGGTCGCATATGAATAGAGGTGATATGTCCGCCCGTAAAAAACGCTGGGAAGTGCTCGACCCGGCTCCTCCATCGTTTTCTAATGCGCTGCGCGACTATTCGCCAATTGTTGCCACTCTGCTATATCAACGTGATATTCGCGAGCGCTCGGCGATCGAATCGTTCTTCACCCGTGATTACAAGCGCGAGATCCACGATCCGTTCCTGCTGAAGGGGATGGACGTGGCGGCGCGGCGCGTGGCTCAAGCCATCAGCGAGGGCGAGCCGATCGCGGTGTACGGCGATTTCGACACCGATGGCGTGACAGCGGTAGCTCTCTTAATGCAGGCGATCACGGCGATGGGTGGTGATATTCGGCCTTACATTCCGCATCGGCTCAGCGAAGGGTATGGCCTCAATATCGAGGCGATCGACAGCTTGGTGAAAGAGGGCGTGCGTCTGCTGATCACCGTGGACTGCGGCATCAGCAACGCGGCTGAGGTGGCTCACGCGAACTCGGTGGGGCTGGATGTGATCGTGACCGACCACCACACGCCGCCGCCGATCCTGCCCGATGCGCTGGCGGTCGTGAACCCCAAGCAGCCCGGCTGCCCTTACCCGTTCAAGCAGTTGGTCGGCGTGGGCATCGCCTACAAGCTGGTGCAGGCGCTCGTGCGGCTCAATATGGAGTTGCCGCTCAAGAGCCGCGATCTGCTGGATGTGGTCGCGCTGGGCACCGTCACCGATATGGGGCCGTTGTACGGCGAGAATCGCGTGTTGGTGCGGGCTGGCCTCGATGCGATCAACCGAACGGAACGGCCTGGCCTCAAGGCGCTCATTTTGGCCTCTGGCTTAGCGCTCGGCAAGGTGCGCTCGACGGACATCAGTTTTATGCTTGGGCCACGCCTCAACGCGGCGGGTCGGCTCGATGACGCGCGCCTGGCCTATCAACTGTTGTTAGCCGAGGACTTCGCATCGGCCCAGAAGTACGCCGAAGAGCTCAACACCGCCAATCGCAAACGCCAAGAGATGACTAAAGAGGTGCAGCAGGCCGCGCTCGAACAGATTCGGGCGCTTGGCAAGGACACCAACCGCATCACCGTGCTCGATGGCGCGTATCCCGCTGGCGTGGTGGGCTTGGTGGCCGCGAAGCTGGTGGAGGAGTTGGCGCGCCCAGTGCTGCTGCTCGAACGGGGCGATGAGGTTTCGCGCGGCTCGGCCCGCTCGATCCCTGGTTTCAGCATCATCGAGGCGCTGGCGAGCTGCGAAGATCTCTTTGTGCGCTACGGCGGTCACTCGGCAGCCGCAGGCTTCACCATCGCTAACGACCGCCTGCCGGAACTGGAACGCCGCCTGCTGGAATACGCCGAGACGCGCCTGCCCGAACAACCACAACCGGTGCTCGAGATCCACGCTGAAGCGCCGCTCCAGATCGTCAATTGGCAGTTGCAGGAGCAACTCGCCGCACTCGAACCGTTCGGACAATCGAACCCGCAACCAGTGTTGCTCAGCCGCCGCGTGCGGGTGAGCGGCGCGTGGGCGCGCGGGATGGAGGGCCAACACCTCAAGCTGCGGATCGACGACGGCAACGGCGGCCCGTCCTTCGATGCGATCGCCTTCCGCCTCGGCAACCTCGCCACATACTTCCAACGTCCCCGTTTTATCGACATCGCCTACACCCTCGAAGCGAACGAGTGGAACGGGAATCGCACCCTACAACTCAATATCAAAGATTTTCGTCAGCCACAGTAATATTCGCTGTTGACAAATGCCGTAGGATAGGTTACAACAGAATTACTCAGCAACGAAAAGTAGTAAATTATTTTTTAACACAAACTTCTCACTAGCGATTCAGTACGCGCTTTAAGCCGCGTACTGCATGGCTAGTTTATCTTATTGTTGGCGGAAGCTACCGCAAACCGTTCCCAAGTGTTTTTACGAATCGTCGCTCAGCGCGAAAGATACGTTTCTTCATCCATTCATCACGATAACAGCGGGAATAGTGTCTTACACAGCGCGAAGCGTCTTTTCATTGCTCCTCTGTCAGCAAACGATTTGTTACACGTGAAGAGTCACATTGCAGTGCTTTCATACCGAACAGATCGTTTCGCATATAGGCCGTTTGAAATGAAGTGAAAGGAGTGGATCACCTCACTGTCGCGGTTGGTTGGAAAACGAACAAGGAGGTTCTATGATTCCTGGAGCGTTTGAATACGCGGCACCAAAAAGTTTACCCGAAGCTATCGCGCTCCTGCAGCAACACGGCGAGGACGCCAAAATCCTTGCTGGTGGGCACAGCTTGATCCCGCTGATGAAGCTTCGCCTTGCACAGCCCGCCTACCTGATCGACATCAACAAGATTCCCGGCCTCGACTACATCAAGGAGCAAGATGGCGAACTGCGCATCGGTGCGCTCACGCGCGAGTCCTCCATCGATGCCTCACAACTCGTGCAGACGCGCTACCCGCTGTTGGCCGATACCGCCCGCGTGATCGCCGACCCGCTGGTGCGCAACCTCGCCACGGTGGGTGGCAATATCGCCCACGCCGACCCCGCCAACGATCACCCCGCCACGATGCTGGCCTACAACGCCTCGGTTGTGGTGGTTGGCCCACGCGGCGAACGTGTCATCCCGATCACCAACTTCTTCATCGACCTGTTCCTCACCGATCTCGGACAAGACGAGATCCTCACTGAGATTCGCATTCCCACGCCTCCCGCCCGCAGCGGCGGCGCGTACATCAAGCTCGAGCGCAAAGTCGGCGATTACGCCACCGCCGCTGTAGCAGCCCAGATCACGCTCGATGAAGCGGGTGTCTGCCAGTACGTTGGCATCGGCCTGACGGCTGTGAGCAGTGTGCCGCTCAAGGCCACCCGTTCGGAGGATGCGCTGCGTGGTCAACCGTTGACCGACGAAGCGATTCGGCACGCAGCCCAGCTTGCAAGCGAAGATTGCGACCCCACCGCCGACCTACGCGGTTCGGTCGAGTACAAACGCGCGATGGTCAAAGAACTGACGCGGCGTGCGCTGACCAAGGCGCGCGAACGCGCCAACAGCTAACGCTTCTCGCGTGTTAGGCTTTGTAACCGAGTACGGGTACCCTCAACGTGCCCAACCGATGTAAGGATCGAAGCAATGTCGAAACACCAAATTAGCGTGACGATCAACGGCGAAACACAGACAGCCGAGGTGGAATCGCGCTTGCTGCTTGTACACTTCATCCGCGAAACCTTGGGCCTCACCGGCACACACATCGGCTGTGATACCACCAGTTGTGGCGCTTGCACGGTGCGTTTGGACGGTAAGGCGGTGAAGTCGTGTACTGTGTTCGCCGTACAGGCCGATGGCCACTCCATCGAGACGGTCGAGGGCTTGGCGAAGGGCAAAGACCTGCATCCCATCCAAGAGAGCTTTTTCGAGAAGCACGGGCTCCAATGCGGATTTTGCACGCCCGGCATGATGATGACAGCCTGCGCGCTCCTTGAGCAGAATCACCATCCCACCGAGGAGGAGATTCGCTGGGGGATTTCGGGCAATCTCTGCCGTTGCACAGGTTATGTCAATATCGTCGAGGCAATTAAGCTCGCTGCTGAGAAGATGTATGGCAGCGAGAGCGCGCCAGAGAGCCAGCAAGCCGAGGCCGAGACTGTCGCAGGCTAAGCCGTTCTGCGTTCCGAGCGTTCGGCTCGCGACTCAACGCGCGCCGTTCCGCATTCGTAGCGCAATCGCGTTCGAATGGAGTGCCAAATGACAACCGAAATTCGTGGTATGGGCCACAGTGTCAAACGCAAGGAAGATCCCCGCTTCCTGCGCGGCAAGGGCAATTACGTCGATGATGTGAAGTTGCCCGGCATGGTCTACCTTGATATTGTGCGCAGCCCGTACGCCCACGCAAAAATCAAACATATCGATACATCCAAAGCGCTCGCCATCCCCGGCGTGCTGGCGGTGATCACGGGGAAGGATCTCGATGCCGCTGGCCTGGCCTGGATGCCGACGCTGATGTCCGACCGACAGATGGTCTTGCCCGTCGATAAGGTCGTCTATCAATCGCAAGAAGTGGCCGCCGTGGTCGCCACCGACCGCTATATCGCCGCCGATGGCGTGGCAGCTGTTGAGGTGGAGTACGAGCCGCTGCCAGTGGTGGTGGACCCCCACAAAGCCCTTGAGCCCGACGCAACGCTCGTGCGCGACGACCGCGAGGCCAAGACCAACCATATTTGGCATTGGGAGGCGGGAGATCGCGATAGCACCGAGCAAGCCTTCGCCGAAGCCGAGGTGGTGGTGAAGCAGGATATGTACATCCCGCGCATCCACGTCTCCTCGATCGAAACCTGCGGCAGCGTGGCGCAATTCGATCCGATCAGCGGCAAGCTCACGGTCTGGATGACGACCCAGGCACCGCACGCCATCCGCACGGTGTTCTCGCTGGTTTCCGGCATCCCCGAGCACAAAATCCGCGTGATCTCGCCCGACATCGGTGGCGGGTTCGGCGGCAAGGTGCCCGTCTATCCGGGCTATGTGATCTCGGTGGTGGCCGCAATCACCACGGGCAAGCCAGTCAAGTGGATCGAAGACCGCATGGAGAACCTGCAGGCCGACTCGTTCGCCCGCGACTACTGGATCACGGCGGAGTTGGCCGCCAAGAAGGACGGCACGATGACGGCGCTGCGCACGAAGGTGCTCGCCGATCACGGCGCCTTCGACGCCGCTGCCAACCCCTCGAAGTTCCCAGCAGGCCTCTACAGCATCTGCACCGGCTCGTACGATCTGAAGCACGCACACGTCGAGGTCGATGGTGTGTTCACCAACAAACCGCCGGGTGGCGTGGCCTACCGCTGCTCGTTCCGCGTCACCGAGGCCGTGCATATGATCGAGCGCATGACCGATATTCTTGCGCACGAACTGAATATGGACCCGGCCACGCTGCGCCAAAAGAACTTCATCCCGCCCGAGGCGTTCCCCTACAAATCGCCGACTGGCTGGGAGTACGATAGCGGCAACTACCAGGCCGCGCTCAACTTGGCGATGGAGCGCATAGGCTACTGGGAACTGCGCAAGGAGCAGGCCGAGAAGCGAGCGCGCGGCGAGTTGATGGGCATCGGCATCTCGTCCTTCACCGAGATCGTCGGCGCTGGCCCCTCGCACACCTTCGACATCTTGGGCCTCAAGATGTTCGATAGCTGCGAAGTGCGCATCCACCCAACCGGCTCGGTGGTGGCACGCATCGGTGTGCAGAGCCAGGGCCAGGGCCACGAGACGACCTTCGCCCAGATCCTCGCCGAGGAATTGGGCTTGCCAGTCGAGAACATCGAGGTCGAGCACGGCGACACCGATACGGCGCCCTACGGCTTGGGCACCTACGCCAGCCGCAGTACGCCGACCGCAGGCGCCGCCGCCGCAATGGCTGCCCGCAAGATTCGCGAGAAGGCCAAGAAACTGGCCGCGCACTTGCTCGAAGCCAACGAGGCCGACATCGAATGGAAGGACTACAAGTTCTCGGTCAAGGGCTCGCCCGACCGCTCCAAGACCATGGCCGAGATCGCCTTCGCGGCCTACACCAATCACCCGCAGGGCATGGAGGCAGGTCTCGAAGCCGTCTCGTACTACGATCCGCCCAACCTCACCTTCCCGTTCGGCTCGTACATCTGCGTGGTCGATATCGACAAGGGCACAGGCGAAGTGCATATTCGCCGCTTTATCGCGGTGGACGACTGCGGCAACATCATCAACCCGATGATCGTTGAGGGCCAGATCCACGGCGGCTTGACGATGGGCTTGGCCCCCGCGCTGTACGAGGAGATCGTCTACGACGAGAACGGCGCGAACCTCTCCGGCAGCTTTATGGATTACCTAGTGCCCACGGCTGTCGAGACGCCGCGCTGGGAGACCGATAAGACCTGCACGCCTTCGCCGCATCACCCGTTTGGTGCGAAGGGCGTGGGTGAATCGGCGACCGTTGGCGCGCCACCTGCGATCGCCAACGCCGTTGTGGATGCGCTCTGGCATTTGGGCGTGCGCCACATCGACATCCCGATCACGCCGCAGAAGGTTTGGGCGCTGCTGCAACAGGCAGGCGTCACCGACTAACTCGGCGGCACGAACGAGTGTGGGTAACCGCTCACACTCGTTCGTTATCCCTTGAAATGCCAGATTGGACACAATCATGGACGAAATCCTGACACGGGCGCACCAACTCCAGCAGGAGCATACGCCCTTCGCGCTCGCCACCGTTGTGCGGGTATCACGGCCCGCGTCGGCGCGGCCCGGCGCGAAGGCGTTGGTGTTCGCCGATGGCAGCATCGAGGGCTGGGTCGGCGGCAGTTGCGCGCAGCCTGCCGTGGCCCGCGAAGGCCGCGCCGCACTCGCCGATGGCCAACCGCGCCTGCTCTGCCTGGTCGGCGTTGATGGTGCTATGCCCGAACGCGGTGAAGGAGTTGTGGTACAAGCGATGACCTGTCACAGTGGCGGCACGATCGAGGTCTACATCGAGCCGTTCACACCGCGCCCGCAACTGCTGCTGTTCGGCGAATCGGGTGTGACGCAGGCGCTGGTGCAGATCGGCTCGGCGCTCAGCTTCGATGTGGTCGTGGTGGACCCGAACGCCACCGCCGAGCGGTTCCCGTTGGCCAGCCAGGTGCACACCGAGTTTGAGCAGGTCGGCGTGCTCTTCACGCCGCAGAGCTACGTGGTGATCGCCACGCACGGCTCTTACGACGAAGTGGTGCTGGAGCAGGCGCTCGCCAGCCAAGCGGCCTACGTGGCGCTGGTCGCCAGCCGCCGCCGCGCCAAGGCGATCATCGAAGGGCTACGCCAAGGCGGTGTGGCAGCCGAACAACTCGACCGCCTGCGTGCGCCAGCCGGGCTCGACATCGGCGCGAGCCAACCCGCCGAGATCGCGCTCAGCATTATGGCCGAGATTGTGCAAGTGCGCCGCAAAAACGCGCTAACCCTTGCACAGGCCAAGCCCGACGCCGAGCCAGCCGCTCCGCCCGTCGCGCAACCACCCGCTCAGCCTGCCGCGACCATCACGCTCCAGCCGAAGCAGCCAACGATCACGCTGATGGCCGCCGCGCCACCGCAGATCGGCAACTCCGCCACCGCCGTCGATCCGGTGTGCAACATGCTGGTCGAGATCGCCACTGCGCGCTGGCAGCACGAACACGAAGGGCAGGTGTACTACTTCTGCTGCCCCGGCTGCCGACGCTCGTTCCAACGCGAACCAGAGAAGTATCTGGCGGGAACCACCCGCTAATGCGATGTGAACCAAAGGTCATTGAGCGAACAACAATCTCGAAGGACATCCTTTGCCATTGAGCACATTCCAGCTGCAACCTGGTATCGATTCGGCGCGTAGCGAAAGGCCGATCCCATCACCTATTGCGGAACCACCTTGCTCCCGCACGCACACCCTTCACACGATCCCACTAGGTTCGGAATCTCAAGCCAATCGGCGCAGCAACTCGGGTGGCTGCGTCAATTGGCGTGCCAACAACCTGAATGCTATAATCGCAGCACAGTATTTTAATAACCGTTTAGAGGAGGACGCTGATGTCCGAGCCAACCATCTATAAGAACCTGATCGGCGGGCGCTGGGTCGAGTCCACCAGCGGGCGAACGTTTGAGAATCGCAATCCTGCAGACACGCGCGATCTTATTGGTATCTTCCAAGATTCCAACGAGCAGGATGTTGCCGATGCTGTCGCAGCAGCGCAGAAGGCCTATGCTTCGTGGCGGCTGGTGCCCGCGCCCAAGCGCGGCGAGATCTTGTTCAAGGCCGCACAGCTCTTGGTGCAGCGCAAAGAGCAGTTCGCCCAGGAGATGACGCGCGAAATGGGCAAGGTGCTCGCCGAGACACGTGGCGACGTGCAAGAAGCGATCGACATGTGCTTCTTCATGGCGGGCGAAGGTCGGCGGCTCTACGGCCAGACCACGCCTTCCGAAATGCCGAACAAGTTCCAGATGTCGGTGCGTCAGCCCCTCGGCGTCTGTGGGTTGATCACACCCTGGAACTTCCCCATGGCCATCCCCTCGTGGAAGATTCTGCCGGCCCTGATCGTGGGCAACACCGTCGTCATTAAGCCCGCCCCCGATACGCCACTCTCAACCTACAACCTCGTAGAATGCCTGCTCGAAGCTGGCGTGCCCGATGGTGTGATCAACATTGTGACTGGCGGCAGCGTCCCCGGCGAAGCGCTCGTCACGCACCCGGATGTCAAGGTCGTCTCGTTCACCGGCTCGACCGCCACGGGCAGCCGCGTCGCGCGCCTGAGCGCCGAGGGCATGAAGCACTATTCGCTGGAGATGGGCGGCAAGAACCCCATGATCGTGATGGAGGACGCCGACCTCGACTTGGTGGTCGAGGGCGTCGTGTGGGGCGCGTTCGGCACCACGGGCCAGCGCTGCACCGCCACCTCGCGCCTGATCGCGCACCGAGCCGTAGTGAACGAGCTCACCGAGCGCATCGCCGAGCGCGCCGAGAAGTTGGTCGTCGGCAATGGCCTCGATCCCGCCTCACAGATGGGGCCGTCGATCAACCAGATGCAGCTCGACAAAGTGATCAGCTACGTGAAGATCGGTCGGGAGGAGGGCGCACGCCTCATCACGGGTGGCGAGCGGCTCACGGGTGGCGCGCACGAGCACGGCTTCTTCCACCAGCCAACGATCTTCGCCGATGTGAAGCGCTCGATGCGGATCGCGCAGGAGGAGATCTTCGGCCCGGTGCTGTCGATCATTCCGGTGGACAGCCTGGAGGAGGCCATCGACATCGCGAACGACGTGCCCTACGGCCTCTCGTCGTCGATCTACACCCGCAATGTGAACAACGCCTTCCAAGCGATGCGCGACCTGTACACGGGCATTGTGTACGTGAACGCGCCCACCATCGGCGCGGAGATTCACCTGCCGTTCGGTGGCACCAAGGGCACGGGCAACGGGCACCGCGAGGGCGGCACGCAAGTGCTCGACGTGTTCAGCGAGTGGAAGTCGATCTACGTTGACTACTCGGGCGGCCTCCAGCGCGCTCAGATCGACAACGCCGACTAATCAAGCGGTCTGTTTTTCGCACAAACGCCAGTGCTTGCGATTGCGGGCGCTGGCGTTGGTCTGCCCACAACATGTGGCAACCTTGTTGCAGCAGGATACAACTGGTTTTCAATCACAACAACCAACCGGAGTTGGTATGAGAAGCCTTCTGAAAAGCATCAGGAGGTTATGAGCAGAGACACGTACGCGTCAGCATGCAAAAAAACGCATACAGACCACCGAACAAGGACCATACCGAGGCATCAAACGATACAGGCATAACAGAGCAGATTCCTTGGGCTTGCGCAGCAGCCTACGTTCTCGTGAGTACGCGCACATTCGCCGTATGGCGCATCCAACGCTCTCGCACAGGAAGCACATCATAGGAATGCTTTTAGAAAACCTCTGAAAACTGAACTGATAGCGACAATGAGCAGCAGTGCCCAACTCGTATGTACAAACTCATAGAAAAATACTTTGTGTAGTAAAATGACATAATTGTGACGCAAAGCATTGGAATGCTTCAAATCACCACTATTCGTTTCGATTTCGTTAATAATTTGGTAATCTGTATGAGTTGGCGCTATCACACGGTTTTGTTATGCTTGCAGCAGATACTCAATGTATCGACCTTCACTTCAGCTCGATACTGGCGTGGTTCTTGCGTAGACACTTGTGACTTCAACCAACTGTACTTGAAACCGTCGTTTTCAGGTCAACATAAGCTCGCGACTGTTGCGGATTTCAGGTAAAGATAATCTAATTATCAGGTTGGTATTTCATTTTCAGTGCTATCATACGCGAACGCGCTTACACCGTGGAGGAAGAATAGCAATGTTGTGGCTTATTTGGATTGCTCTCATGTTGCTCACGCCAGTGCTTGCAGGTATTCGTGTTTGGCTCCAACTGCGAGCTGAAGATACCCAATCGGCGGGCGAAACCGTAAGCGAAGTGTAGTCATTTCGTCGAAGGTACCACAAATGCTCCTGGGTGGGGACCTTTTGTCCCTACAACACCCAAAACTTTTCGCATCGATACGCGAAATACAGAACCGCAGGGCGCATACGCATCCTGCGGTTTTGTACATGCAAAGGTTTGTGCCGATATTCACAGAGTTTGAATTTGGGAGTATACTATAGCCCTTGCATCTTTTGTTCGGGCTTACGAACAACTCGGTTTGTACAGCTCGACTAGTTCAATCGGAGCCGGTGATGACCAAGGTCTATAACTTCAATGCTGGACCGGCCATACTGCCGCGTACAGCGCTCGAACAGGCTCAACAAGAGCTGCTCGATTACCAAGGGATCGGCATGTCGGTGTTGGAGATCAGCCATCGCTCGAAGGAGTACGAGGCGATCAATAGCGAGGCCGAGGCGCGTATGAAGCGCTTGCTCGGCATTGGCGACGATTATCGTGTGTTGTTCTTGCAGGGTGGCGCAAGCCTTCAGTTCGCCATGCTGCCGATGAACTTCCTGCCCGAAGGCGCGGTGGCCGATTACGTCATTACTGGCGCGTGGGCCGAGAAAGCCTATGAGGAGGCGAACAAGATCGGCAAGGCGCACGAGGCGGCTTCCACCAAGGCGGGCGGCTACAAGCGCATGCCTCACCAAGACGAGTTGCAGCTGAGCGACAACTCGGCATACGTGCACCTGACCTCGAACGAGACGATCCAGGGCACGCAGTGGCAGGAATGGCCCGATGTGGGCAATCGCCCGCTGGTGATCGATATGAGCAGCGACATTCTGTCGCGCCCGATCGATACGCAGCGCTTCGATATGATCTACGCCGGTGCCCAGAAGAACCTTGGCCCTTCGGGCGCGACGGTGGTGGTGATCCGACAGAGCTTCCTGGAGCGCGCCAACAGCAAGCTCCCGACCATTCTGCGCTACGCCACGCACGCCAAGAACAACTCGCTCTACAACACCCCGCCTGTGTTCTCGGTCTACCTGCTGAACCTGACACTGGCCTGGATCGAGCAGAACGGCGGCCTTGAGGCGGCGGCGGAGCGCAACGAGCAGAAGGCCAACACGATCTACCAGGCCATCGACAGGAGCGGCGGCTTCTACAGCGGCCACGCCGATCCGGCCTACCGTTCGCGCATGAACGTGACGTTCCGGCTCCCAACCGAGGAGTTGGAGAAGCAGTTCGTGTCCGAGAGCAAGGCTGCTGGCTTGATCGGTTTGGCAGGGCACCGCTCGGTCGGCGGTATCCGCGCCTCGATCTACAACGCGATGAGCCTGGAGGGCTGCCAGGTGCTCGCCGACTTCATGGCCGAGTTCCAGCGCGTCAACGGCTAAGTTTACGCATCTCCGCAATGGCCGATTGTTTGCAACAGCAGACGATCGGCCATTTTTACGCCACCTTGCCCTCGATTATGCTGCCGCAGACGAAAATGGGTTTGATAGCGTCGCAGCCCAACCAGATTTGGTATCATCCACACCATCACACCAGAGCCAACCTTTGCAGGGAGGAATTCTATGAGCGATATTACGCGTGCATACGCAGCACTTCTTGATCGGTTTGTGGCTTGGGCTCACGACCAACCCGATATTCGTGGGGCATTCGTGCTTGGCTCGCGAGCGCGCACCGAACGCCCCGCCGATGATTGGTCGGATCTTGATTTGGTGGTCTGCATCAGCGACCCACAGCGCCTGCTGAAGAGCGACGATTGCTTGGAGGCGCTCGGCACGCCGCTGATCTCGTTTTTGGAGCCTGCCGCTGCGGGTGGGCTGATCGAGCGGCGTTTCCTGTTCGATGGTGGAATCGATGTTGATCTGATCCCCTTGCCTTTGGCGATGGCCCAACAATTCAACGAACAGGGTCTGCCGGAGGAAGTGGCCGAGGTGATCCGCCGTGGCGCGCGGATCGTGCTCGACAAAGACGCCCTGCTGCAGCGCATGATGACGTTGGTGGGAGCGCCACCCGCCAAGCAGCCACCCAGCCCCGAAGCGTTCAGTAATCTGGTGAACGACTTCTGGTACCACGCGGTGTGGACCAGCAAAAAGCTGCGGCGCGGCGAGTTATGGACGGCCAAGTTCGCCTGCGACGGCTACATGAAGCGCCTGCTGTTGACGATGCTTCAATGGCACGCCCAAGCCACCCACGGCTTGCAGAGCGATACCTGGCACAATGGCCGTTTCCTGGAGCAATGGGGCGATCCGCGAGCGGTAGCAGCGCTCGCCGATGCGTTCGCCCACTACAACGAGGCCGATGTGCGCCGCGCACTGTTCGCCACCATGGACGTGTTTCGCGAGTTGGCGAGCGAGACCGCCGAGCGCTTGGGCTATGCCTACCCACAGCAGGCCGATGCGCATGCGACGCGCTTAGTGGAGCGTTACCTCCACACCTAGCAACTTATTCGCCGCCGCCACCATCGCCACCGCCACCATCGCCGCCACCGTCGCCGCCGCTATCGCCACCCGAATCGGCAAAGGAATCGAAGCTTGAATCGAAAGCGTCGAAGCTGCTATCGAGTTCTTCAAAACCACTGAAATCAAATTCGAACCAGAACTCTCTTAACGCGCCTTCGAAATTCGTATCTTGCTCGTGATCAGCCTCATCCTCATTCAACTCTTTCTCTCGCCCAGACACATCCACCAGAGGCTCGACAGCGGGGCTATCGTGGTAGTAAGGAGAAACAATGGGATAAGCGTCACTCGCTGTATATTGGCGCATAGCAGACGAGATCTGAGCGTAATGCGAACGCAGTTCCTCAAGGAGCAGGATGCCACCACCTAGACTGAGCACCAATGCAGCCGCGTGAGCGGGATTCTGCGTCAGCATCGTAGGGATATTACGGGCCTCCTCAAGCTGCGCGTTCAATTGTTGCAGGGCGATCTCGCCAGCGGCGGTGTGCCGTAAACGGATTGTAGAGAAAATCCACAACATTTTGGCCTGATACCTCTCGATCAGGCCGCGCTCGATCAGCGAAGGAACGATATACTTCGTTTGAAAGCTTGAGAGACTGTTGCCGAACTTCCGACGGGCTGCCTCCACAATATCCTTCATATCGCAGCCCTGTGCCGCATTCGCGTTGTACAGGACCTGCAACACCGCCCTGGCAGGAGACGACTGATGGACACGCTCCTGCGCATCGGGAGCTAACTGAAATCGCAGAATCTTCTGGGTTCTGAAGAAGCCCCGTTTCTCTTCCTGATGCTGAAGTAACACCCGTCGCGCCATCAGATCGATCAACGTTAACTTGAGCGCCTCTTTCGCCTGGTCAACATTGGGATCACGGAGAACCACTAATTCGGCCACGGACAATTGCTGACTGGAGGGTGAGCGCATAGCTATGCTCCTTCTTGCTGATAAAAGCCATCGCCTGCTTGGATCAACTCAATCCGATTCCCAAACGGATCAGCAATATAACAACGACGTACACCAGGCACCGTCGTATCCGGAGTGACCTCAACACCCGCTTGACTCAAATGCTCTTTCAGCGCTTCTAAATCGCTCACTAGCAATGCAGGGTGCGCCTTGCGCGCGGGAGAGAACGGCTGCTCGACACCAAGATGAAGCTGAAACCCAGGGGCAGTAAACCAACAACCACCACGAGCGGCTAACTGCTCGGGTTTAGGGATCTCGCGCAAATGAAGCAGGCCAGCGTAGAAGGCGCGAGCCTCGGCCTCGGCTCCAGCAGGCATGGCAAGCTGTACATGATCTAAGCCGATGATGTGCATCGCACCCTCCTCGTGTTGCAAACATTTACGGCCCAAGTTCAACTGCAACCCATAGTATAATGAATACGTATTATTGCCACAATAAGTCGCTAAACCCGCAAGCGCAAGCCAAGCTCGGAAGTGGATAGGGGAACATGCACTCACCCAATCGTGAAAGCCAGCAACTACCAGATCAGGGGCGGAGGATCGTGATGTTGTGTACTGCTAACCCACGCACCCAACTCTACCGTTTGCTTGCCCAATCACTATTCGATGAAACTGACTTTCAGTTAGCGTGCAACTTGCGCGAACTGCCAGGGATGATCGAGTATGTGCCGCGCGGGCCTGAACTCGATGAATGGTTGGCCGATATGAGTGCCGAGCATCATCGCCTTTTTGGCCAGAACATCTCGCCCTACGAATCCATTTTTCGTGGGAACGAGTTGATGTTCAATACCACAGCGACCCAACACGTTGTTGCATTTTATCAATCCTGCGGCTTCACCCCCACCACGCGCCGCGCCGTCGCACCCGACCACATCGGCATTGAGCTCGCCCTTGCTGCTACGTTATCGGCCCGCGCCGACCAGAGCAGCCAAGCCGCCGAACAGTTCGCTCGCCTGCTCCACGAGCATATCGGCACGTGGCTGCCAGCCTGCGCAGCGGCGATCGGGCGGATAGCGCGCGCGCCATTGTACCGCTTACTGGCCGACATCGCTACCGAGTTAGTGTTGTACGATTTGGCCGAGTTTACGCCAAGTGCATCGAGTCCAGCGCAGGCACAAGCTCGCACCGATCGCTTCACCATTTTGAGCTGGAATCGCCACAAGGGCAACGAGGGAGCCGTGCTGCGTCAGATTCTGCAACGCTTCCTCACGCCGCATCAGGTGGGCATTATGCTGTGCCGCGCCGATCTCACACGCATCGGGCATTCGCTGGGGCTGCGCGTCCCGGTGGCGAGCCGCGAGCAGATGCTGATGGTGCTGGTGGGCGCAGCCGGGCGCTTCGGCATGATAAGCCAATTTCTGGAAGCACTTGAGAAAGTGCTGCACGATACGGATCAATACTACGCCGAACTGATGCACGCGCACCCCGCTTGGGAGCCCCATGGCCAAGCCTGGCGTAAACGCATCTCGGTAGGTCTCGGGCTGTTGGATGAATTGGCCGAAACGTACCAGGCGCTGCGAGTGCGCGCCCACGATGCCCGAAATGAAGCTTCGGTTTCTCGCTTAGTCTAACCCCGCTCTCCCCGAATGTTCGTGAGCAACACGTTGAGTACAACGATGTACACAACGTCACCCCTAGCCCGCCTCCAGGATTCGATGATTCCTGTGCCGCATCTCAACATCACATTCCAGCAATTACGTCATTTGCTGTTGGATCGCCTCAATTGATCGCCATCCTCATCTCGTAATCGCTCAACGCATCAGTTTCGCAAACAAAAGATATGCCACATGGCAGAGACATTTCACCATTTTCATAGCTACACTTTACCGAAACAGCACTATTCAAATCGCTGCGTACACCGATAATAATGCATCACAATCACATTCCAACAACACATTTCCTCTCCTTAAATACCTATCCATCTTCCAATAGACATATCACACTTATATCTGCACATACATACATCGAAAGACCGATTTAGCACAATTACACCACATCTTTTTTCCATTTATATCATATACAAGTGCAGAATGGTAATATTGGCAATGTAAAATAACATCAACACACGTTGAATGATAAAGGTTCATTTGATGCCTCGTACCGAATACGTGCTACGATAGGAAGATCTCATGATTGAACCTATTCCATTTCACACATCCCCACGAGATGCCTCCACACGGCACCTCATGAACTACGAGCACTCCTATCGCAGCTTGTGCGAACTCATCTCCGAGGCCCTATTGATCTGCGATCTCAAAGGGATCTGTGTCGATTATAACCAGCGCGCCGCTGAGCTCTTTAACAGCCCCGCCCGCTCACTGATCGGCATGTCGATCTTTCAGATGGTGCCCGAGAACGAGCGCGAAGAACTGCGTCACAGCTTCGCAAAGCTTCAACTTATCTCAGGCATCCGTGTCACAAACAAAAAACATATCATTCTCGCCTACGATGGGCGGCGTGTCCCCGTCGAGATGACGATTGGGCTTGTCTGCGACGTCGATGGTCGAGCGTTTCAGTTCCAGTGCCTCCTGCACAACAGTACCGAGCGCCGTTCGATCTTGCATCAGAGCGAACCAGAAGCCACACCCGATCCGTTCATCAAAGAGATCAACGGGATGCTCGATCTCGATACGATGCTTGATCTGATCCTCGATCACGTGCACACGTTGGTGCCCTACGATCGGGCGGATATTCTGTTGCTCGATGATCTCAACGGCAGCGAGAAGATCTGGCTGGCGCAACGCCGTGGGTGTCGGCAGACCGAGAGGCGTTCGCTCGCGGGGGAACGCATTCTGTTGACGCTTGCCGATGCGCCGTTTCTGTATCACATCCTCCAAACGCAGAATCCGCTTCAGATCAAGGAAGATGCCTCACATCTGCTCGGCCCGCACTTCTACCATCCCAACCTGAACGACTATATCGCCGTACCGATCTGCGGGCCAACACACACGGTTGGCTTTATTGTGCTGAGCAGCTCCACACCCTGCTACCAAGATGTTGATATCGAACAGCTCTACGGCTTGGCTAGCCGTGTCGAGAAGGCGATCTCGAATGCGCTGTTTGTGCAACAAACACAACAACTCGCCACGCTCGAGGAACGCCAACGCTTGGCCCGCGAACTTCACGATGCCGTGAGCCAAACGCTTTTTTCCGCCAATATCTTCGTCGAGATGATGCCGCGCATCTTCGAGCGCAAGCCCGATGAGGTGGGGAAGCACTTCCAGCAGTTGCGGCGATTGGTGCGCGGAGCATTGGGCGAGATGCGCTCGCTCCTGCATGAGCTCCGACCAGATTCACTCGTGGTGGCCGATCTCGCGACACTGCTGGGGTATCTCGTCGATGCAGCCGGCGCACGCACCGATACGCAGATCTCCCTCTCGATCGGTAATATCCCAATGCTGCCCACCGACGATAAAATCGCTTTTTATCGGATCACTCAGGAAGCCTTAAACAACGCCATCAAACACGCCCACGCCACGCACGTCTCGATTTCGCTCAAAGTCGTGGGCGATGAACTGCAACTCCGTGTCGTCGATAACGGTGTTGGGTTTGAGCGCGAGCAACTCAACAAAGGCCAATTAGGTATGGATATCATTCGTGAACGAGCCGCTGCGATAGGAGCGACCCTTGATCTCCAAGGTGCCCCTGGCCAGGGAGTACAGGTAACACTTCACTATCGAGTGCCTTCCACGACTGAGGAGGTCGACGATGATGAATAATAGTCAAACCATTCGTGTCTTAGTGGTTGATGATCATGAAATGGTTCGTAAGGGCTTAGGATTGTTTCTTGATGGGTTTGACGATCTCGAACTCGCCGGCGAGGCCGATAATGGGCGCGTTGCTGTCACGCTCTGCGAACAGCTTCGGCCAGATGTTGTGTTGATGGACCTGATTATGCCCGAGGGCGATGGCGTCCCAGCCATCCTTGAGATCAATCAGCGCATGCCTTGGATCAAGCTCATCGCGCTCACCTCGTTCCGCGACGAGCAATTGATTGCAATGGCGCTGCGGGCTGGGGCGGTCGGGTTTTTATACAAGGATATCGGTACCGACGAGTTGGCGAACGCTATTCGCAATGCGTATCACGGGCGCTACACGTTGTCGCCCGATGCGACTCAATATGTGTTGCAGCGCATCCGCGATCAAGACACGACTCATTCGCTCAACCTGACGCAGCGCGAACAGCAAGTGCTTATGATGATGGTTCAGGGCCTGCCAAACCGCCAAATCGCCCTTCAGATGCACGTGACGCTGGCGATGGTGAAACAGTACTCCACAAGTTTGTTCGATAAACTGGGTGTATCAAGCCGGATGGAGGCTGTGTCTCAGGCGTTGAAATTCCATATTATCGACCCAGAGCAGCTGCAGCATCACTCAACGTTGAATGCTGAACAGCACCTTTTTCAATGATGTTTTGCGTGTTCTTCAATACAATCAAGCCCTTGGCAAGCGATGCCAAGGGCTTTAGCATATCCGATTGAGTATTTGCTGACGCTACGTTTTGTCCGCTGAAGGCGTTTCTCTGCGCGAACGACTTACCCCACGAACTTGTAGCCGATGCCGTGCACCGTCAAAATATACTGTGGGTGATGCGAGTTCGTTTCGAGTTTTTGGCGCAACCACGCTACATGCACATCGACCGTACGGGTCGAGACGAAAGTGTTGTAGCTCCACACATCGTTCAGGAGCGTGTCGCGCGAGAGGGTGATGCCCCGATGCTCGATGAAGTAGCGTAGCAGCCGGAACTCCAGCGCCGATAGTTCGACCAACTGCCCGCCACGGGTGACTTCGGTACGGCGGAAATCGACATGCACCGAGCCAAATCGATAAAACTCTGGCGAATTGTTCTGCGGTGCCTCAACGACGGGCGCGCGTCGCAGCAGCGCTTCGAGCCGCGCAAGCAGTTCGATCATCTCGAACGGTTTGGTTAGATAGTCATCGGCGCCGAGTTTGAGACCCACCACTTTATCGACGACCTGACCACGCGCGGTCAGCATAATGATCGGCGTTTTGATATCACGCTGACGCAGGTCGCGACACACATCGAAGCCGTTTTTGCGCGGCAGCATAACATCCAGAATAATCGCATCAAACTTCTCGTTGATGGCCCGTTGTAAACCTTGTTCACCATCATTTGCGACTTCGACTGTGTAGCCTTCGCTGCGCAATCGGTCGGTAAGGGTCATGAGGAGCCCTGGCTCGTCCTCAACAAACAAAATACGTGCATTCATTGCGCGACCTATTCGGCTTTCACCTTCTCAATAACCGCGTCTTCCACCATTGCGGTAGGCGTTCTGGTTCTTCGGTCGAGATTCCTGTCAGATGAATCGTGAACTGCGTGCCTTGCCCAAGGGTACTTTCGACTTTGATGCGCCCGCCGTGTGCGTCGATGATCTGCTGCACGAGATGTAAGCCCAATCCACTGCCGTGGATATCGCTATCGATCACCGAGCGGCTCCGATAAAACGGATCGAAGATGTGAGGAAGATCGCTCGGCGCGATACCAATGCCGCGATCTTGCACGGTGATGCGCACTTCGGTGCCGTGATTCGTGGCGACCTTTTGCGCGCCAATAAAGAGCCATGGATCATCGCCGCCGTATTTAATGGCGTTGTTGATCAGGTTTTGAAGCGCCCGACGCATCGCGTTCGGGTCGGCGTTGACCTGCGGCAGGTCTGGATCAATATCGCACTTCACCTTAACATCGCGGCTCGCGAGCATAGGCTTGAAATCGAGCATGACGCGCTCGCACAGATCAGCAATATCAACAGGACGCATATCGAGGCTGCGGCGTTGCGAGCGGAGATCGGCGAATTCAAGCGCCTGCTCCACCATATCGGTCAGGCGGCGGCCCTCTTGATGGATCAGGACGCCGTACTGCTTGGCCCGTTGCGGGTCGAGCACTACGCCATCGGCCAAGTTTTCGCCCGCCGAACGGATGACAGCCAACGGCGTGCGCAACTCGTGCGAGATCGCCGCAACAAAGTCCATCTTCTGTTGTGCGAGACGCTGCGCGCGGCGCACATTAATCAGCAACATCACAATGCTGCCGGTCAACAGCAGCAGGATGCTGAAGCTGATCAGGAGATCACGTGTGCGCAGCTTTGCAATCGCTATATCCAACGAGCCAGCCCGGTGCCTCAACGTCAATTGCCAGATGCCTTCATCTTCGTTCGATGAGGCACCACCTGCGTCCGCCGAGGCGACGGTGCTGATGGCGATCCGCCAGGTGCGGCGCTCGTCGCCACTCATCTCGCCATTGTTAACGACCAAGGCGTTATCGAGCAGCAGACGATTAAACTCATCGAGCCGGACGCGCAACAGCGAGATTGTGGCATCGGGTTTTGGGGAATCGTGGTTCGTTTGGCGCGTATCCGACTGGTAAAAGACTTTGGAGGGATCGGTGCGGTTGGTGATCGTCAGCTCATATTCGAGGCCGTTTGGGCCGCTAAAGTAGTGGCGTGCCAACGCTGGGATGAACTCTTGCTGCATGTAGGCGCGGTTGAGCAACACCACTGTGTAGCCGAACACAGGCCCTGGATTGAACTGCGCCGAGCAGTACGCGCACGGTCGCCGCGAGGCAGAGATCACGGTGTCGCCGACAAAAAAATCGGCATCCACAGCGAACTGCTGCCGATCGGTTAACAACGCCATCCGCGAGAGGGGAATGATGAGCGCGGGAGGATCATCAACGACGGGTGGTGGGGCGCTGCTAACCACCATTGAGCCTTCGACATGAATTGTTTTTGCGGCACTAACAAAGCGTTCTCGCAAGGATTCGAGCGATTGTGGCCATTCGCTGGTGCGGAAACGTTGCACTTCGGTATCGTAGGAGGCGATGTAGAGCCGACCATCTTCATAGACCTGAACAAGGTAGACTTTATCGACAAGACGAGGATACGGCGCGGTATTGAACCAGTGTTGATACTGGCGCGCATACGCCTTCCAGTTCTTGTCGCGCATGGTGACGCCATCCATCTGCAAGCTTAAGTAGATGCGGGCGAGTTCGCGATCGAAGTCCTCGCTAAAGCGAGCCGCTCCCATACTCAAGTTCGCACGACGGCGCTCAACTTCGCCAACGTTTATTTGGCCTACCCAATAGTACTGCAGTGAAGCGAGCACTATAAGGAGGATGATCGCTGCAATTGGCAGAGCCTTTGCGATGATTTTGTGCCTTTGCTGTTGCCACATAGCGCTATTATAGCATGCCCCTCTTCAGCTCCAACAGTCCCCTAAGCAAGATTTTACATACTTTACAATTGATACATTATTATAACTATTCTGTTTTTACAATGAGCAAACACAATTACATACTTTACAAGATCTTTTCAGCTCCTTAACGACAAAACCGAATCAACAATATTATAATCAGCATTATCGCCGTTGACAATTTTATAGCACTGCATTCATTTAAATAGCTTGCTATTACAATGAGTAGGATGAGCGAATCTTTGTTCAACGCCCACAAATGCACTTTATGAAAGTGCAACGTGGATCTCATCGATTCAGTAAGTTGTGGAGTCTATATTGCTGAGTCGTTTAGGGATAGATTTTCATTTCGGATGAACCAAGAAAGGAACAAAGCATGAGAATCACGCCAATCCAACGTTTTGTCGTATTGCTCTGCTTGCTTGTGCCCTTGTTGGCCGCTTGTGGCTCCACACCGCAGGCGTCATCGCCGACAAGCGCCCCCGCATCGAACCCCACCAGTGACGGTGCTTCAACCACGGCACCCACCACTTCTGATGCTACTGATGCTCCTGAGGCTACACAGGCACCCACTGATCAACCCTCTACATCCGGCGGCAAGGAGCTCCGGATCAACCTGAACACCTGGCCCGACACGCTCGATCCCCAGGATGCCTCTGTCTCGAACGAGATCGGCGTTCTGAACCTCATTTACGAGGGTCTGACCCGTCTCGACAAGGACCTTAACACGGTTGGCGCCGCCGCCGAGAGCTGGGAGTACAACGAGGATGCAACCTCGATTACCTTCACGCTGCGCGAAGGGTTGACCTACAGCGACGGCTCGCCGTTGACGGCTCAGGACTTTGTGAACGCGACGTATCGCTCGCTCGACCCGCGCGGCGTTGTCGGCGACTACCAGAGCACGCTGTTCATGATCACGGGTGCCGATGCGGTGCTCGGCGCCACGATGCCCGATGACGAGGCGAAGATCCCCGAGCTCTTGTCGCAATTGGGTGTGAAGGCGATCGACGATCGCACCATCCAGTTCGACTTCACACAGCCCACGCCGTACTTCCACACGCTCGCTTCGCTGTGGGTGCTCTACCCGGCCAAGCAGGAGCTGATCGATGCTGGCGGCGAGACATGGTTCCTCGATGCTGCCAACCACATCGGTAACGGCCCCTTCCGCTTGACCGTCCTCGATGAGTCGCAGAGCCGAATAACGCTGGAAGCCAACGAGTACTATTGGGCCGGTCGCCCTGCGCTCGATACCGTTCAGCTGCTGTTCATCGGCGATCTCTCGGTGGCGCTGCAAGCGTACAAGAATAACGAGATCGACATCACTGCGCCCGATCCCAACGATGTGCCCACTATCTTGGCAGATCCGGTCTTGTCGCAGGAGTACATCGATCCGCTGGGTTCGTGTACAGAATCGCTGGAGCTGAACAACACCAAGCCTCCGTTCGATAACAAGTTGGTGCGGCAAGCCTTTAACGTTGGCTTCGACCGCGAGGCGTACATCCGCGACGCTCTGAAGGACACCAGCGCTCCTGCTGTCAGCTGGATCCCGCCGGGGTACCCTGGATACGACGCAGAGGACACCCGCTTGGCCTACGATCCAGTGCGCGCTAAGGAACTGCTCGCCGAGGCTGGCTTCCCGAATGGCCAAGGGCTGCCCGAAATCAAGATTTCGTACAACAGCAACAACCCGGCCAACCAAGCTCGCGTCGAGTACATCATCCAGATGTACCAGAACTCGTTGGGCATCTCGCTCGTGCCAGATCCTGTTGAGGGCCAGACTCTCAACAACCTGCGCAAGGACGTGAACACCGCGCCGCAACTCGTCTCGGGTGGTGGCTGGTGCGCCGACTATCCCGATCCGCAGAACTGGCTCAGCGTCTTCTGGGAGTCGAGCAGCCAGTTCGCCCAGAACATCGGCTACAGCAACCCCGAGGTTGACGCGCTGTTGCACCAGGCCGATGTTGAGGCTGATCCCGACAAGCGTGCTGAACTGTACTTCGAGGCGCAGCGCCTTGTGGTCGGCGATGCCCCCTACATCATCCGCTCGACCAGCAAGTCGAGCTACCTGGTGAAGCCGTATGTGAAGGGCATTAGCATCACGCCGCAGGACTCGAACACCTACCCTGGCATGACGACAAGTCTGCAAGGTGTAACGATCGAGTAAATCGGGGAGGAGAGCAGTGGTGCGCTGTGATACGTCTCAGCGCACCACTTTGCTATACGAGGCGACCAATAGGAGGCATTGTTTCGCAAGTAAGCTCTATTCTTGCCAAATGATGTTTCACTGCGATCGGTTATGGAACAGCAAGTAATCGAAGCATCAGATACCACAATCGAGGCGCTTTATCGGAGATATTATAGTGCTGTACTAGCCTATTTATATCGAATGGTTGGCGAGCTCGCCACTGCCGAAGATCTCTGTCAGGAAACCTTCGTCAAGCTCCTGCGCAAACAGGATCAGCAGAATGATATCATCAATATCAACGCGTGGATCTACCGCGTCGCCACCAACACAGCCTACGATTACTTACGTCGCCGCCGCTCGATCCGCTTTATTCCCCTTCTAGAAGATAATCAGAATACGCTGAGCACTACGATGCTGGAGACAAGCATCCACGAGCAGGAGCCTGTTCAGCAGGCGCTCGCCCAAATACCCGAGCGCTACCGCCAACTGTTGGTGCTACGCGATGGCGAAGGGCACACGACTGAGGAATTGGCTACAGCGATGGGCTGCACACCGAATGCCGTGCGGTTGCGCCTGCTGCGCGCCCGCGCCTGGTTCCGCCAAGTCTATCGGGCGGGGGAGGTTGCTGCGTATTCGAGTTGAACGCTTGCCAACATCAAAGCAATGGTATACGCGCAATGTTTTAAGAGAGCCGCCAAGCCGATAGTTTTCGCCTGCACGGAGCGGTTTTGAAGGTTCGTTCTTCTACTGAAGTAGAAGGGCGAACCTTTTTGATGAAAGGCTGCTGAAAGCATGCCAATGCAGAAGAGGCGAGATAAACGTTCTGCGCATATTGAGATGCATGTGTCTCCTTTGGCGAGAACGTGGGATGCGCCATTCGGCGGGCAGGCGAGTACTCACGAGCAACTCGGCTGCTGCGCAAGCCCAAAGGGCCGATCGCGACCCTTTGGAAACCCCGACCGGGGCTTATCGCCCCTGGACCCCAAGGAATCCGCTCTGTTATGTCTATATCACTTGGTTCCTCGGTATGGTCCTTGTTCGGTGGTCTGTATGCGTTTTTTGCATGTTGATGCGCATATCGCTCTACCCACAAACCTCTTGATGCTTTCAGAAATGCTCCGATGCCACATCCAACTGATTGCTTACCCAAACGGCACGTGATGTTTATGGCGTGATGCAGGTTTTCAACCGATACCCACATCTCCCGAAACAGGTGATCCGAGAATCAAACGGGGCACAACGACAAACGTTGCGCCCCCATCTGCAATGAGAGGTACGACTACTTCTTCTCGGCCAGAGCAGCCTGGGCCGCCGCCAACCGTGCGATCGGCACGCGGTACGGCGAGCAGCTCACGTAGTTCAGGCCAGTACGGTGGCAGAACTCGACGCTCGAAGGCTCGCCACCGTGCTCACCACAGATACCAACCTTGAGGTCGGCGCGGGTGCTGCGGCCACGCTCGGTACCGAGCTTGACCAGCTGGCCAACACCGTCCTGATCCAGCACCTGGAAGGGGTCGTCCTTCAGCAGCTTGCGCTCGACGTAGCTCGGCAAGAAGCGCCCAGCGTCGTCGCGGCTCAAGCCAAAGGTGGTCTGGGTCAGGTCGTTGGTGCCGAACGAGAAGAACTGAGCTTCCTTCGCGATCTTGTCGGCGGTCAGCGCAGCGCGCGGCAGCTCGATCATCGTACCGACGAGGTAGTCGATCTTCTGGCCGGTCTCCTCCTGCACCTTCTTCGCCACACTGTGAACAACCTCAGCCTGCGTGTGGAACTCGGTCAGGTCGCTCACCAGCGGGATCATAATCTCGGGATGCACCTCGATGCCCTTGGCCTGGCACGCAGCCGCAGCCTGGAAGATCGCGGTCGCCTGCATCTCGGTGATCTCGGGATAGATGATGCCCAAGCGGCAGCCACGGAAGCCGAGCATCGGGTTGGCCTCGCGCAGCTCCTCGACCTTGGCCTTGAGCTGGCTGGCCGGAATGCCCATCTTCGCAGCCAGATCCTCGATCTCAGCCTCGCCGTGCGGCAAGAACTCGTGCAGCGGTGGGTCGAGCGTGCGGATGGTCACGGGCAGGCCGTCCATCGCGGTGAACAAGCCCTCGAAGTCGCCCTGCTGCAGCGGCAGGATCTTCGCCAGCGCAGCGCGGCGTGCGGCCTCATCGTTAGCCACGATCATCTCGCGGACAGCATCGATGCGGTCGCCCTCGAAGAACATGTGCTCGGTGCGGCACAGACCAATACCCGTGGCGCCGAACTCGCGGGCCACGCGAGCATCGGTGGGGGTATCGGCGTTGGCGCGGACGCCAAGCGTGCGCACTTCATCGGCCCAGCCCAGGAAGGTCTTGAAATAGCTGTACAGCTCCGACTCCTCGGGCTTGAGGTTGCCACGGATCACCTGGATAACCTCAGACTCGCTGGTCGTCACCTGGCCGTTGTAGACGATACCACCATGGCCATCGACCGTGATGTAATCGCCTTCCTTCAGCACGGTATCGGTGCCGCGCACGGTCACAGTGCCTTCCTTGTAGTTGATCTGCAAGGCATCGACACCACAGACACAGCACTTGCCCATCTGGCGAGCCACCACAGCCGCATGGCTGGTGAGACCACCGCGAGCCGTCACGATCGCAGCCGAAGCCACCATACCGTGGAAGTCCTCGGGAGCCGTCTCGGTGCGCACCAGAATGATCGACTCGCCCTTCTCGGCCAACTCAGCGGCGCGGTCAGGGTCGAGGCTGATCTTGCCGCTTGCAGCACCAGGACCGGCGGCCAAGCCCTTAGCGAGCACCGGAGCCTTGGCAGCGGCCTTCACATCCACGATCGGGAAGAGGAACTGGTTCAGCATCTCAGGCTTCACTCGAGTGAGCGCCACTTCCTTGGTGATCAAGCCCTCGTTCACCAGGTCAACAGCGATCTTCACCGCTGCCATACCGGTACGCTTGCCGTTGCGGGTCTGCAACATCCAGAGCTTGCCACGCTCGATCGTGAACTCCATGTCCTGCACATCTTTGTAGTGCAGCTCCAACTGCCGGGCGATCTTCGAGAACTCCTCGTAGGATTCCGGCATCTCTTCCTTCATCTGGTCGATGGACTTGGGCGTGCGGATACCCGCCACCACGTCCTCGCCCTGAGCGTTCACGAGGTATTCGCCGTAGAGCTTGTTCTCGCCGGTGGCCGGGTTGCGGCTGAAGGCCACACCGGTCGCCGAGTCGTTGCCCATGTTACCGAACACCATCGCCTGAACGTTCACGCCGGTACCGATGTTGTCGGGGATCTTCTCGACGCGGCGATAGTCGATCGCGCGGCGGCCCATCCAGGAATTGAACACCGCAGCGATCGCCAAGCGCAACTGCTCGAAGGGATCATCGGGGAAGTCGTTGCCGGTATCTTCCTTGATGATCGCCTTGAACTTCTCGGTGATCTGCTCAAGCTCTTCGGTGGTGAGGTCGGTGTCCTGGCGCTCGCCATGACCCTTGGCCTCGTCCATCACATGCTCAAACTTATCACCATCTACACCCAGCACGATCTTGCCGAACAACTGCACGAAGCGGCGGTAGGCATCGGCTGCAAAGCGCGGATTGTTGGTGAGCTTGGCCAAACCTTCCAGGGTCTCTTTGTTCAGACCGAGGTTCAGCACGGTATCCATCATACCAGGCATCGATTCACGCGCGCCTGAACGCACAGAAACGAGCAATGGGTTTGTGGGATCACCAAACGTCTTACCAGTTTTTGCTTCGATATCTTTGAGAGCCGCCAGAGCCTGATCCCACAAGCCCTCGGGGAATTGTTTGCCAGCCTCGTAGTAGGCATTGCATGCCTCGGTTGTGATTGTAAAACCGGGCGGAACCGGCACACCAGTGCGCGTCATTTCAGCAACGCCTGCACCTTTACCACCAAGCAGTTCGCGCATGGTGGCATTACCCTCACTGAAGAGGTAAACCCACTTTTTGGACATCAAAAATCCTCCGTATACGTAACACGTAATGCGTAAAACATATTACGTAAAACGTGGTGCCATAGGGGTGCAATCTGCCAACTAGCCAGTCACTGGCTATCTTGCGTCTGACGGTACGTTTTACGTCTTACGTTTTTTACCCCATAGGAAGCGCAGCCTGCCTAAAACACGGAAAAAGCGGGTTACTCAGCCAGGAGATCGTGACTCCACGGCTCCGCTTCGAGCGATCGGGGGGTCGATCGTAACGTATCTAGGCGCGATATATATACCAGGATACTCTTGGCTGACGCAGACTACGCGTATTTCGCGTACGCTACTATACCGCGCTTTGCACCTAGTGTCAAAGCCATAGAAGCATAAGGAAAACTTTATGACACGAGATATTTTCTATTTTCGCTGCCGACGATTCCAGCGGGCGTACAGACCGAGCACAAGATCGACGAAACCGGGGAAGAAGCGGTCGAGTAGGATGAAGGCGTGGTAGAAACCGGGGATCACCACCTCGCGGCGGGAGCAGTCCATCACATCGGCGATGGTGCGCGCGACGAGTGAAGGTGGCGATTTGGGCACGCCTTGCAGCCAAGCAGTCATGGCGGTGTCGATAAACCCTGGCGCGATCAGCGAGACGCGCACATTCGTGCCCGAGAGTTCGTGGCGCAGCGAGCGCGAGAAGCCGCGCAGCGCAGCCTTAGTGGTGCTGTACAACACCGCCTGCGGCATGGCGATATGGCCCATCACCGAGCCAATGAAGATGATCGCGCCGCTATTGCGTTCGCGCATGCTGGGTAGCACCAAGCGCGTCAACTCGATCGGCGCCAGCAAGTTAGTCGAAACCACTTCGTGCACACTCTCTGGCGTGGCCTCATCGAAGCTGAAGCTGCGATCCCCAACGCCAGCGTTGTTCACCAGTACATCGATGCGGCCAAACTGCTCGAGCGCGATCCGCACCAAGCGCGTCACATCGGCAGATTTGGTCATATCGCTTGGAACAGGGAGCGCCGGGCAACCCTGGCGGGTCAACTCCGCTGCAAGCCCCAGCAACGGCTCGACGCTCCGTGCCGCTAATACCAATGCATAGCCACGCTGAGCCAATTCACGAGCGGTCGCCTCGCCAATGCCACGCGACGCGCCCGTGATCAGCGCAACAGGACGATTGTTCATTATGTTGCGGTTCCCGTCTAGACTATTCACCCTTGGCGAATACCATATCCTCCATATGAGCGGCATCGTTCATACGCACCACCCGCCAACCATGAATGGAATCGTGACGCAACTCGCTGATCGAGCCGTTATCGAGCCACAGCTTGCCGAAGCGCGCTAAATCGAGGCCGATGATATCGCAGAGCAGCGCCCGAATGGTGCCGCCGTGCGACACCGCCACCACAACATCATCGGCGGAGTGGCGCTGCTCGATCTCGCGGAGCGCCTCCAGTGCGCGCGCCTGCATCTGCGCATACGACTCGCCGCCCAAGCGCACCGTATTGGCGGGATCTCGCTTGAACTCGGCCATATGCTCAGGATACTGCTGTTGCAACTCGTCGGGCGTTAGACCCTCCCACTTGCCCACGTCGATCTCGCGCAGTTTGGGCATCGGCGTAGGCGAAAGGCCGATCAACTCACCGATGATGCTGGCCGTCTCGGCGGCGCGCACAATATCGCTGGTGTACAGCGCCACCACACCGTAAGAGGCCAGACGCTCACCCACGCGGCGAGCCTGCTCGCGACCTTGGGCATTCAACGAAATGGGTAGATGACCTTGATATTTAAGCGTGGCGTTCCAATCAGTTTCGCCATGTCGAATACATAGTAATCGCATAATAACTGTTATGTCTTGTTCAATAGAGGGATCAACGAGGTTTTCAGGAGCACGAACCATCAACGTGGTCACGACGCTCGGCTGTCCGCTAGGCCAGTATAGCACAGCCCTCTGTAAAAGTCAGTTATCAGTTTCTTAATAGGTAGCGATCATCATTTCGCAATCTTAGCCGCTTGTTGTTTGACCCCCTAATTGTTAAAGTAGATACGTACTACCGACACACGGATAACACTTTCGTCACTCGCCCACGCGATTGACCACAGCATAGCAACCCATACCAAAGCGGAATGCTCGCCGAGCGATCGAGGCGTGCTTGGCTTCGTATACCCAGCGTCGGGCGCCGCACCAGATCGAGAGGAATAGCTATGAAAACAATCAAAATACTTCGTCTCGTCCTGATGCTCGGGCTCATGTGCATCATCGGGGTGGCCGTAGGTGCCACCCTTATGCTCGAAGCAGAGCCTTCGCAAGCCGCAGTCCTGCCGACAGTCATTATGCCAAGCCCATCGGCAGAAAGCACCGTTGTGCTGCAGGGTATGCCGCACCTGCCGACCGCCACGCCAACGCAAATACCGACGGCCACGCCGCCGCCAACATCCACACCCACACCGGTTTGGCCAACCACGCAGCCCGTTGGCCCCGGTGGCCTACCGTTCCCACTGAAAACCGAGGAACTTGAGTACGGCGCCGCTGCGCACCTCTTCTACACCAATCGCGATGCGCCGCTCATCAAAGCCCGCGACCTGGGGATCGGCTGGATTCGCCAGCAGATCCACTGGAAGGATCAAGAGGGGCCAGCCGGCAACTACGCCTGGGGCGAACTCGACTACATCGTCGAATCTGTGCACGCCTACAATCTGAAGCTGATGATCTCGATTGTGCGCTCGCCCTCGTTCTATACAGCCAATGGCGGCGACGGCCTGCCGCAAGACCCGCAGGCGCTCGGCAACTTTGTGGCGGCGCTGGCCCGGCGCTACCAAGGCAAAGTCCAAGCTATCGAGATCTGGAACGAGCAGAACCTGGCCTACGAGAACGGCGGCCAAGTGACCGAGGCCGATGCGGGACATTATGTCGAGATCCTGAAGGCCGCCTACACCAGCATTAAGGCCGTTGATCCAACGATCTATGTCGTTGCGGGGCCACCCGCCTCAACAGCCGTCAGCAGCCCGGCCATCGCGCTCTCCGACGAGGCGTACTTCCGAGCGATGTACTCGTACAACAACGGCGAGATCCGCAACTACTTCGACATCCAAGCCGTGCATCCCGGCGGCTCGGCTAACCCGCCCGAGAGCCTGTGGCCGCACAACCCGAGCACCGCCGACGGTTGGACGACCGACCGCACCTTCTACTTCCGCCGCGTCGAGGACATCCGCGCGCTGATGGAGGAGTACGGCATGGGCGATCACCAGATCTGGATCACCGAGTACGGCTGGGCCACACCCAACGATACGCCTGGCTTCGAGTTCGGCAACCAGGTCAACTACGACAAGCAGGCCGAGTACATCGTGGGAGCGATGAGCTACACCAAAGAGCATTACCCGTGGGTTGGCAACATGATCCTGTGGAACCTGAACTTTGGGCCGATCAAGGCACAACAGGGCCAACCAATGCACGAACAGGCGTCGTTCAGCATCCTAAACGGCGATTACAGCCCGCGACCTGCCTATTGGGCCATTCAAACGTATTTACGCCAACTTCGTGGTGAATAGTGTGGCGAAAATCGTTTCAACCGTGTACCATGTGATGATACAAATCACACATACGTTACTCAACAAAATCACATTCGACGTTAAGAGAAAGTAAAGCCATGTCTGTCAACACGAATCATTTGCCGATCACCCGTGAAGTCGCAACCCTTGCCGGAGGCTGCTTCTGGTGTATCGAAGCTGTTTTTGATGAGCTCAAAGGGGTCGAGGATGTCGTCTCGGGCTACAGCGGCGGCACCGTCCCTATGCCAACATATGAGCAGGTCTGCAGCGGCCTCACCGGCCACGCCGAAGTCGTGCGCATCACGTTCGATCCGAGCGTGATCAGCTTCCGTGATCTGCTGAACGTCTTTTTCACCATCCACGACCCGACGACGCTGAACCGCCAGGGGAACGATGTTGGCACACAGTACCGCTCGGCGATCTTCTACCACTCGCCCGAGCAGAAGGCGGTCGCCGAGGAAGTGATCGCTGAGTTGAACAACGCCAAGATCTGGGCGAACCCAATCGTCACCGAGGTGACAGCGGCTGGGCCATTCTACCCCGCCGAGAACTATCACCAGGAATACTTCGCCAATAACCCCTATCAGCCCTACTGCCGAGCTGTGGTGGCGCCGAAGGTGAACAAGTTCCGCAAGCAGTTCTTCGATCAGTTGAAGAAGACGGCGTAGTCAACTTCGCGCCGACACATCAACAAAACGCGCTACGATCTGAGGGTTGGCCTGGTTGCCAGCCCTCTTTTCACGCCACCACATCGTCCCAGCCGCCCCAAGGACGGCGCCAACCCTGCGTTTTCCAACGGTAGAAGAGGTGCAGCGATAGCGCAGCAATCAGGGAAAACGCAGACAGATACCGAAACCACCAGCGCTGCCTGTAACGTGCCGTGACGGTTATGATCACGATCCACTTGATGAGACGGAACCACCACGGTTGAGCGCGGGGCGAAAACGCAACCCGCAATTCTCGCTTGATTGTCTCCATATATGTCTATCCTATAAAATAATTTAGCCTTGGCTAAAAATAACAGCATTGTGTGGGATAGACATCGGCAGGAAGTCTGAATATACTGGAGAGACACCGATGTGACGAGGTCGCATGAACCGTTCGGATCGCCTGACAGCCATTCTGATGCTTTTGCAGCGCCAACCGCGCACCGCCGCGCAACTCGCCGCACACTTCGAGTGTTCGCGGCGCACCATCCTGCGCGATATCCAGGCGCTCTGCGAGATCGGCGTGCCGATCATCGCCCGCGAAGGCGTCGGCGGGGGCTACGCGCTGCCCGAGGGCTATTGGCTCTCGCCGCCAGCGCTCAGCAACCAAGAGGCGTTCCTGCTGCTGTTGGCGATGAGTACGCTCTCGCAGCCCACCGAGACGCCCTTCCAACAACAGCGCGCCTCGCTCACCGCCAAGCTGCGCACGCTGCTGCCAGTCGAACAACTCGCCCAAGTCGAACATCTCCTCGACCATATTCAGCTCAACAGCACACCCAAGCGCGACCAGAAGGCCACTTACCTCGAAGCGCTGCTCACCGCGAGCCACGAACAGCGTTGGGTGCGCGTGGAGTACCAATCCGTCAAACGGCGCTCGGTTCAGCATCTGCTCCCCCGCAACCTCTACTCCGAGAACGGCTTGTGGTACTGCCGCGCCTACAGCCACGAGCGCGGCGAGGAGCGCAGTTACCGCGTAGACCGTATCCTGGCGCTCGACGAGCCGGAACAGGCACTGCCGCCACCGACCGAGGCGCCGAGCGTGCCCTACCATCACGAAAGCCACCCGCAGATCGATGTACGGCTCACGCCCCGTGGTGCCGCGTATGTCGAAAGCGATCGGCATCTCGGCCCCCTCCTCAAGCGCGAACCAGATGGCAGCGCCCGTCTCACGCTGCGCTGCCCGCCCGGCGAACTCGACTGGTACGCCCGCTTCTTCGCATCGCTCAGCGAGGAAGCGTATGTCGAAGGCCCGCCTGAACTCCGCCAACGCATCTGCCAATTAGGGCAACGTCTGCTCGAAACGTACCGCGAATAGTGACATACTGGTGTCACCGTTAGGATGCTATAGTGACCTTAATGAGATACGTGACGGCAAAAGGAGCATCACTATGGGCATCTATCCCGATATGATTGGCTTGGTTGTCGAGAATATGGCGGCGTCGCTGGCATTTTATCGCTTACTCGATCTCAATACGCCAACCGACCAGGATGATCAGGATTTCGTGCAGGTGATCACACCAAACGGCTACCGCATCTCGTGGAACACCGCCACGATGATCAAGACTTTCGACGAAACATGGCAGAAACCAGTCGGCCAGGGCATTAGCCTCGCCTTCCACTGCGGCACACCCGCAGGGGTAGATGAAACGTATCGGCGCATTATCGAGGCGGGCTATCAGGGCCACAAAGAGCCGTGGGATGCGTTTTGGGGTCAGCGCTACGCCATTGTTGTCGATCCCGATGGATATCACGTGGAGTTGTTCGCGCCGCTCAGCTAAGCATCACAACTCCGCAGCCAGAGCATAACGAAAGGCCGATTCTTCACGGTGAAGAATCGGCCTTTGGCGTTGACGTATCGCGCTTAGCTCGGCTTCCCACGCGCGAGCCGCTGCCGCACCGCCGAGACGAAAAAGTCGAGCGCCTCGACCCGCAACAGCAGGCAGACACCGAAGTACACCGCCGAGCCTAGGCCACCCGCCACGATCAGCGTGACCAGCGGATGGGTTGGCAGCCACTGCGCCAACGGCCAAGCGACGGCGACCAGCGCCAACGCCGCCAGCAGGCTCTTGCCGATCGCCTCGCCGATACGCACGCCCCGCAGATCGACCAAGTTGCGCGAGAGGTACAGCAGAATCAGCGCGTGGCCGATCCACTGCGCCGAGTTGCCCAGGATCAGCGCCAAGTAGCCCAACTGCGTCAGCGCCAGCAGCGCCAGTGCGGTCACAGCATAGATCGCGATCGCCGCGCCCTGCACCAAGTTAGGCGCGAGGGTGCGGTTGCGGGCGTAGAAGGCGAACAGCAACAACTGATCGAAGGCGGCGGCGGGCAGGCCTGGCAGGTAGAACAGCAGGGCGCGGGCCGTCTCGACGGTGTCGCGGGCAACGAAAGCTTGGCGCTCGAAGATCAGCGCCACGATCGGCGAGGCCAGCGCCGCCAAACCCGCCGTAGCGGGCAGCACCAGTAGCGCCACCACTTTGATGCCCATGCCCAGCGTCGTGCGGAACGCCTCCTCATCGTTGGCGCTGGCCTGCCGCGAGAGCGTCGGCAGCACGGCGAACGAGACGGCGGTGGCCACCAAACCCAACGGAAATTGGATGAGCGTGGTGGCGTAGCGCATCGTCGCTAGCGCGCTCTCGCCCTGGTGCGAGGCCAAATTGCGGTCGAGCACGATGCCGATGATCGAGAAGCCGATGCCCAGCGCTACCGGCGCATAGAGCTTGAGGATGCGCTGCACACCGGGATGACGCAGATCCATCACCGGCAGATAGGTCATATCGCGCAGGCCGGGCAGTTGCAGCAACACTTGCAGCAGCGCGCCCAACAGCACACCCAGCACCAAGCCGAACGGCCCCCACCAGATCGAAAGCAGCACCGCCCCGATGATAATGCCTAGATTGTAGGCGCTCGTAGTGAAGGCGGGCAACAAAAAGCGCTGCCGTGAGTAGAGCAGCGCGGTGATCAGGCCCGAGAGCCCCATAAACACCACGGCGGGCAACAGCCAGCGCACCATCGTGGTGGCCTGATCGCGGATCTCCGGCGCGAAGCCACCAGCCAGCACCGACACCGCCAGCGGCGCCTGCCAGATCAGTAGCGCCGTCACCAGCGCGATCGCCACCATCGCCAGGTTGATGATCGTGGAGACGATCCGCCAGAACTCCTGCTCCTCGCCCTCGGCGTACTCGCTGAACACGGGCACCAACGCCGCACTGATCGCGCCGCTGACTAGGAGATCGTAGAGGATGGTGGGCAGTGTCGAGGCGGCGGTGAAGGCATCGACGACTGCGCCGCGCCCGAAGATGCCCGCGATGACAGCCTCGCGCGCGAGGCCCAACACGCGGCTGGCGATGTTGCCCAGCGCGATCAGCAGCGCAGCCAGCACTACACGCCGAGTCGTGGTCGAAGAGGAGGTTGTTTGCTTCATGGATTTCACGGTGATATGCAGCAGCAGAATAGAAATACGACGACGGGCGCATCGGTCACGCCCGTCGCATTACAATCATCTACCTGCGCATCGGCAAGGCTACGGCTCGCTCCCGCCTGCGGTCAGCGCCTCGCCCGTCATCTCCTTCAGGAGACGCTCGAAGGCTTGGGTATCGCTCAACTCCAAGCGGTACGGGTTGCTCCCCTCGTTCACCATCTTGGCGCTGATCGAGAAGCGCTGGATGTTGTTAGCGTTCAGGCTGGGGGCGATGCTCGCTAACTGCAGCATCTCGCTCCGCGTGAGGTCGGTGCGCACATGATCGCGTAGCGCGGCGGTATACACATCGACATTGTTCAGATTGCTCAACAAGCCCTGTTTGCGGATCTGATCGAAGATCGCGAGGAGCACCTGCTGTTGGCGCTGGTTACGGCCAAAATCGCTATCAGCGTGGCGCGTGCGGGAGTAGATCAGCGCAGTCGCGCCGTCCATCACCTGCGGGCCAGGCTCAAACATAATCTGCTTTGTGCGCACATCGCCCGGGTACTCATCGACAGGGTAAGCGTTATCGACGATCCGCTTCGGCACATCGATGGTGATGCCGCCGATCTTATCGATCAGCGTGACGAAGCCCTCGAAATTGATCAAAATGAAGTTATCGATCGGCAGGCCCGTCAACTCGCTCACCGTGCGCTTCGCCAGTGCGGCACCATAGCTAGGGCCACCTAGTTTCTCGCCGATAGGGTACGCTGCGTTGATCTTATTCTTGCCGTGGTTTGGGATATCGACCCAAAGATCGCGTGGGAACGAGAGCATACTGACGCGCTTGGTTTTGGCATCCAAACGCACAAGAATAATCGCATCGGTACGGCTAACCTCGTCGCCAATGCGCGCATCTGTCCCAAGTAACAAGATATTAATCGATTCGTCGAGCTCGGGGGTTATGGTTGGCTGGATCGCTTCATCAACCTCTGGCGCGCTTGGAGGCTCGGGCAGAGGCGTTTCAACGGCGTTTTCTGGCGGTGCTTCCGGGATGGACGTTGGGAGCACCATTGTTGCAACCTGCATTGCAGCCACATCATCGATGGCACTTTTCCATTTCATGCCGTAATGAAAGGTGGTCGCAACCAGGATCAAACCTACCAGTAAGAGTATGCCACCCACCAAGCGTCGTCGTGGACGCAGCATAATGTTCACTCCAAAATATACGTTCGCAACTCCAGTGAGATTGTAGGGTTCGGAGGTGGTGCGATCGTCTTGGGCTTCAACCTCTTAGCGTACTATGAGCAATTTGGGAACCTCAACACACACAAAAAAACGCATGTGTCGAGAGAATCACTAGCACCTTATCCATAAAAGCAGCTAGTTTTGTAAAACTAACTATCCGTTTTTTAAACACATGTGAAGCTTGGGGAAATATGAAGAGGAAGCTTCCCAATGCGTTATCAGTTCAATTTTAAATGAATGTACTGTTCTACTCAACAGGCGCAAAATTCTCTACACTCTACCCACAAACAAGGCACCGTAGGTACCAGTGATTCACCTGTTCCCAACGATCTTGTGAGACGGAACAACGTAAGGTAGACGATAATGAATAGTTTTGATGCGCATCTTACTATACCATAAGTTGATGTGCATACCATTTTTTATTGATGATACCGAGGTGATACCGAGGCTAGAGCTTTAAGCACAGTTATTGCAATAGGGATCACGTCGATTCGGCTGATTTTCATCAGTTAACAGCTTCCCACAGGCATTACAGTGACTATTCATCCAAATCAACAGTTCTGTTAATTCCGAACTGCTGTGATCTCTGGCTATCAACACGCTTACAAGGTTTTCGACCAGAGGAAGCAACTCGCGCAACGGTTGTTCTTGTGCCGACATCATGCGCAATCTTCCTTATTGTTTGTGATGAATATGCCTATTGGTACCGAAAAAAAGGCCACGACACATTATAGCATGGCCGTTTTTCCAAACGCGATCAGGCCGTTTCTCGGCTAACTGGCCACAAAAACGCGGTCGCCGGGCTGCACGATCGCCCCTTCGGATGCGTCATCCAACGTCGCGTAGAACCCTCGTATACCATCGTTCAGGAATTGAAGCATGGCCTTGAGCGCCTCGGCGGGTAGGCGTTCCTCCTGCGCGGCGGCGAAATGGCTGAACTCGACGCACGGCGCGGCCACCATCAGCTGGCCCAACGCGATCCGCGTGCCATCAGCCGTCTCGATGATCAGGTACTCGCCGAGATCGTCGAGCGTGACGGGCGTGTCGCAGGCCACCAAGATATTCTCCCCGGCGATGCCGTCGGTAAGATACGGGCCGAAACGTTCACGCATTGCTTGATAGTGACTGGTGAAGCCGATTGAGATACCGTTGCAGGAGCGGTTCTTCGATTGGGAGTGATCGGCGTGATGAACATCGATCTGCTCATTACCGTCGTCGGTGAGGCCGAACACGCCGCCAACTGTTAAACGCAAGCGTGGTACAACCAGTAACGGCGCGGGATCGTAGTAGCGATTCGGTCGCTCGCCAGCTTTGAGCGAGGAGCGCTGGATTTGCACCTGCGCGATCGAGCCAAGCGCACGATATGCCATACTGCTCCCTTCGGACGAAGCCCTCGCACTCACACTGCTGCGAGCTTGAGGGCTTCCATTGACGGTTCCGATCTAGCCCAACTGCTCCAAGTGCTCACGGAGGCGGGCAAGCGTCGCCTCGGCAGCCGCAAGGTTCTCGCGCTCGCGCTGCACGACCGCCGCCGGTGCTTTGGAGACAAAGCCCTCGTTGGCGAGCTTCGCCTTGCGGCGAGCGACATCGGCCTCGGCGGCCTCGAACTCTTTGCGCAACCGAGCGCGCTCGGCGTCCATATCGATCAGGCCAGCCAGCGGCAACGAGACTTCCACCTCGCCGACCACCAGCGCCGCGGCATGCTCGCTCTTTTGCGTGATCTCAGGCACGATCGTCAGCTTATTGAGGTCGACGCGAGCCAACCGCGCAAACAGCGGGCGTTGCGCTTCGAGCGTGGCGACCTGTGCGCCCGCGCCGATGGTAGCGGCCACGAAGCGAGCCGGCTCAACTTTGTACTCGTTGCGCACGTTGCGAATGCCCACGATCAGCTCTTGCACCAGCGCCCAATCGCGCTCGGCCTCCTCGTTCAAGAAGCTCGGATCGGCCTCGGGATAGCGAGCGATCATCAAGCTCTCGGGCATGCGCACCAACTCCGGCAACTGCGATTGGTCGACCTTCGATCGCACGTCGCCCGTGAGGTACTGCCACACCTCCTCGGTCACGAACGGCATGAACGGGTGCAACAGCCGCAACGAGCCTTCGAGCACGCTGAACAGCGTGGAACGCGTGGCCTGTTGCGCGGCGGCGTCGCCCTCAAGCTGAATCTTCGCCACCTCGACATACCAGTCGGCGAACTCGCTCCAGAGGAAATCCTGGATCTGCCGCCCAGCCTCGCCGAAGTTGTAGGCCCGCATCAAGCGATCGACCTCGGCCACCAAGCGATGGTAGCGCGAGAGAATCCAGCGATCTGCCAGCGAAAGCGCCGCAGGGTCCGCAGCGCCACCAACCAGCGAACTAGCCTCCGCGCCCTGCAACTTCGAAAGCACGAAGCGCGTGATGTTCCAGATCTTGTTGGCGAAGTTGCGAGCCGACTCGATGCGCTCGGGGTTCAGGTTCAGGTCTTGGCCCGGCGTGCCGCTCGTCGCCAGCGTGAAGCGCAGCGCGTCGGTGCCGTACTGCTCCATCACCGTCAGTGGGTTAACGACGTTGCCGTAGCTCTTCGACATCTTGCGGCCATCTTTGTCGCGCACCAAACCGTGCAGGTAGATGGTGTGGAACGGCTCCTTGCCCGTCAAGTAGCAGCCCAGCATCATCATACGGGCCACCCAGAAGAACAAGATGTCGTAGCCCGTCTCCATCACGTGAGTCGGGTAGAAGTACTCCAGGTCGGGGGTCTGATCGGGCCAACCCAGCGTCGAGAACGGCCACAAGCCCGACGAGAACCACGTATCGAGCACATCGCTATCCTGGTAGATGCCCTCGCCCTGCGGCTCGGGATCATCCGGACCAGGCACAATCATCTGGCCATCGGGCGTGTACCAGACCGGGATGCGGTGGCCCCACCACAACTGGCGGCTGATGCACCAATCCTCGATATTCTCAAGCCAGTGATAGTAAACCTTCTCGAAGCGCTCGGGCACGATGCGGGTGCGGCCCTCCTTCACGGCGGCCAGCGCCATCTCGGCCAGCGGCTTGGTGCGCACGAACCACTGCTCGCTCAACATCGGCTCGATCACCTCGCCGCCGCGCTGGCTGATGCCAACCGACATCGTGTGCGGCGCAGTGCTGACCAACAAGCCCTCGGTTTCGAGATCGGCCAGCACCTTCTTGCGGGCCTCGAAGCGATCCAGGCCAGCGTACGGCCCACCCTCGTTGTTCAGCGTAGCATCGCGGTTGAGAATGTTGATCATCGGCAGTTTGTGCCGCAGACCAACCTGATAGTCGTTCGGGTCGTGGGCGGGCGTGATCTTCACAGCGCCCGTACCGAACTCGGCATCGACGTACTCGTCGGCGATGATCGGGATAGCGCGGCCCAGCGCGGGCAGGTAGGCATAGCGGCCCACCAAATGCGCAAAGCGCTCATCGTTCGGGTTCACGGCCACGGCGGTATCGCCCATGATCGTCTCGGGGCGAGTGGTCGCCACCATGATCCACTCGGTTGCACCCTCGGCCCACGCGCCCGAGCCCCACGCCTTACCGAACGGCTCGGCCAACGTGGTTGGCTCGCGATCCTTCGGCACCAGCGGGTAGCGCACCGTCCAGATCGATGTCTGACGCTGCTCGTGTTCGACTTCCAGATCGGAAACGGCGGTCTGCAGGGCGGGCGACCAGTTCACCAGGTACGTGCCGCGATAGATCAGGCCATCGTCGTAGAGGCGCTTAAAGGCGGTGCGCACGGCGCGCGACAAGCCCGGGTCGAGCGTAAAACGCTCGCGGCTCCAATCGCACGATGCGCCCAAGCGCCGCAACTGGTTCGTGATCTCACCGCCGTACTTGGCCTTCCACTCCCACGTGCGCCGCAAAAACTCCTCGCGCCCGACGGCCTCGCGGCTGGTGCCCTCGCTGCGCAGCAGGCGCTCGACTTGGGTCTGCGTAGCGATGCCCGCGTGATCGGTGCCGGGCAACCAAAGCGTCACTTCGCCCAGCATACGGTGCCAGCGGGTGATCACATCCTCGATCGTTACAAACATCGCGTGGCCCATGTGGAGTTCGCCAGTCACATTGGGTGGTGGCATCGACATCACAAAGGGGCGACGGCTCCGATCGATCTGAGGTGTGAAGAAGCCCTTCTGCTCCCACCAAGCATACAGGCGTTGTTCAACCTGCTGGGCTTCGTAGGCTTTCGCCATCTCGGCGGGGCGCTGATTCTCGGCTTGGCTCATGAAAACGGTTCTCCGGCGGCAAATGAACTTGTGCAATCGTCTTTATCCGAAGGATTATACTCGCCAATCTAGCGAATCGCAAAGCGAGTATGATGAAGGGTACGGGCACCGATCTGAGTGGTGCCCAACGTCACTGGCCCAACACATCCGATACCGTGGTGACGGTGAGGCCCATTTCGGCGAAGCGATCGAGGATCTGCGGCAGCGCATCGGCGGTTGGCTCGCTGCCACAGTGCGCCAAGATGATCGCGCCGCGCAGTTGCTCGGGCGTCAGCGTGTTAGTCACACGGTTCAACAGGAACTCCGGCGTCTTCGGCTCGCCGACCGAATCGAGGCTATCGAGCGTCCAGTAGATCGGCAGGTAGCCCTCGGCGATCACGGTGTTCAGCACACGTTCGTTTGTCGCGCCGTAGGGCGGGCGGAACAGCGGACGGGTGCTCGCATCGGCGTATTCGAGCATGGTCTGCTCAGTGATAGCCAATTCGCGCCGGATGCTCTCATCGTCCAGGGTGGTGAAGTCGGCGTGCGTGTCGCTGTGATTGGCGATCTCGTGCCCATCGGCCACGATCTGGCGGGCCAATTCGGGATTCTCGCGAATCCAGCGGCCCGTCAGGAAGAAGGTGATCTTGACGCCGCGCTGCCGCAATGTATCGAGGATGCGGGGCACAGGCGCCGCGCTCGCGCCAGCATCCAGCGTCAGCGCCACTACGGGTCGTGTGTTCGGGCCGCGCTGCACCAACAGCGGCTCGCTCGGCAACGTATGTTCGCGCCCCGCCAACAACGGCACGATCAGCGGTCGGCCAGGCTCGGGCAGGTCGTTCAGCCGATTGTACGACACCACTTGCACCGCGCTGCTGCCCGCCGCCTGCGCCAACTGATCCAGCGTCTCGCCCGGGGCCAGCGTATGCCCAATGTAGCCGACGATATCGGGAGTTGGTGTAGCGGTCGGCTCCGGTGTCGCCGTCGCCGTCGGCGTGACGGTCGGCTCCGGCGTCGCAGTCGGCTCCGGCGTGGCGGTCGGTTCGGGTGTGGCAGTCGGCTCCGATGTCGCGGTCGGCTCGGGCGTCGTGGTCGGCAGCTCGGCAACCGGATTCGATGGCGTGGCGGTGATAATCACGATCGGTGCGGCGCTGCGTGCGCGAAACACATCGTGCAACAGCCACCCCAAGGCGATGCCCACCACCAAGGTGAGCGCCAATAGGAGCAAGCTGGTTGAACGAGGCGGTTGTGGTTCCATACAGCTGTTAGGGGATAATCAATTCCTGGCCCACCCGCAACGAATCGGCCTCGGCAGGCGTGAGATTGTTGGCATCGATCAGCGCTTGCGTCTCCACCTCGAACTCTGCCGCGATGCTGCGCAGCGTGTCGCCTGCCTGCACCACGTAGGTGCGTGGGCCTGGCTCTGGCTCAGGAGTTGGCTCTGGCGTCGCAGTCGGCTCCGGCGTTGGTTCCGGCGTGGCGGTCGGCTCCGGCGTTGGTTCCGGCGTGGCGGTCGGCTCCGGAGTGGCAGTCGGTGGCGCGCTAAAGGTCGGGAACGGAACCAGCGTGGCGGTGAGCGGAAGTTGTTCGGGAGGCAGATCTTCGATCGGCAGATCCTCGGCGCCGCGAGCCACTGGCAGCAACAGCGATAATTCACCAACTTGGATACTGGTGATATTCGCCCGCGCGAGCAGCAGCACACTCGCCATCGAAATGCCAAACACCACCGCAGCCACCACATAGATGCGGGATGGTTCAAGCCGCTCGTCGAGCACGCGCAGCAGCACGGCACCAGCAAGCGGCAGAACCAAGGCCAATAGGAGCAACAAAAAGACGATTGATTGCGACATGGTGGTAATCTATCCGAAACCGCATCAGAACGCGGATATTATCGGCCCTTCCTGTTATTCTTTGAGACGCGCCACGGTCACGCCCTCGCCGCCATCCTGACCACCACCAGCAAACGACTGTACAAGCGGATGTGACGCCAGTACATCGCGCACCATTTGACGCAACGCGCCCGTGCCCTTCCCATGGATCAGCCGCACAAACGGCAGACCAGCCAAATACGCATCGTTCAAGTACCGATCGACCCGTTCGCTCACATCGGCGGCGCGCCAACCACGCATATCGAGGCTGATCGACACATCGGGCGGCGGCGGTGTCGAGACAGCAGGAGGCGGAGTGCGGCGCGGATCGGCCTTTGCGGGCTTCTCGCGCCGGAGCTCGGCGAGTTCGGCCTGCACGCGGAAGCCACCCACCTGCACCTCGGCAGTCTGATCTTCCTCATCGATCGAAATGATCTCGCCGCTCAAGCCCACCGAGCGCACCAACACCGTATCGCCGACCTGCAACGGGCGCGGCGCCTGCTCGGCGGGACGCTGCACCTCGGGCTTCGGGATCTCCTTGATCGGCGCGGGCTTCTCGGGGATCTTGGCCTTAGCCTCTTGCAAGCGCTGCTCGGCCTGCTCCATCCACTGCCGCGTGAGCGACACCGAGCGGAACTCGTCGCGCAGGCGGCGCAGTTGGTTGCGCGCCTCGCGCATCTCTTCCTCAAGTTGAGCGCGAGCAGCCTCCCACGCCTCCATGCGCTGGCTCTCGAACGCCTCCAACTCCTTGGCTAGCCGATCGCGATACTTCTCGGCATCGGCGTGCAGTTCCTCGGCACGGGCCAGTTCGGCAGCGGCGGCCTCACGCTCACGATGAATGCCTTCGAGCAGATCTTCGACCTGCGCCTGCTCGCGTGCCATCGTGGCGCGCGCTCGCTCAACGAGCGTTGCATCCAAGCCCAAGCGCGACGCGATCGCGAGCGCGTTCGAGCGCCCAGGCAGACCGATCGTCAGTTTGTAGGTCGGCGCAAGCGTTTCGACATCGAACTCCACCGAGCCGTTCGCCACGAACGGTGTGGAGTAGGCGAACCCCTTCAGTTCGGCGTAGTGCGTGGTGGCAATGCCCAACACGCCCCGCTCCAGCAGATGTTCGATGATCGCGCGGGCCAGCGCCGCACCCTCAACCGGATCGGTGCCAGCGCCCAACTCGTCGAGCAACACCAATGCGGGGCCGCTCTCCTGCTCCAGCGCTTCGAGCGGTGCCCACTCGCCGGGCGTCACTTTGCGCCAATTGCTCAGATGCTCAAGCTCGGCCTCGCTGAACGTGGGCGTGGGTTGCGCCGCCACTGCTGTGCGCCGCTCGCTATTTGGATCATCGATCTGCCGCAGAATGCGGATGATGTTGGTCATGTGCGATGAGAAGGTCGAGAGGCTCTGCTCGATGCTCTGCTCATCGCCAATATCGGCGAATATCTGGCTAAACACCGGCAAGCGCGACGGCTCACTGGCGGGAATATGCAAACCTGCCTGGGCCATCAGCGCCAACAGGCCCGTGGTCTTGAGCGCCACCGTCTTGCCGCCCGTGTTCGGGCCAGTGATCAGCAGAATGCGGAAATCGCTGCCCAAGCGGATATCGGTGGGCACCACGCGCGTCTGATCGAGCAGCGGGTGACGGGCCTGCGTCAGCAACAGCGGCGCATCGTTCGGGTCGGTCGATTGAGCCGTGGCCTGGCGTGGCATCTCAACAACCTCGGGGGCGACAGCACGCAGCGCTAGGGCGTACTTCGCCTTGGCGAAGGCGAGATCGATTTCGGCCAGCGCCTCCACGCCGATCGTGATCGCCTGCGCCTCCACTCCCACCAATTCGGATAGCTCGGCCAAGATACGGGCGACCTCCTGCTCCTCGGCGATCTGAAGTTCGCGCCACTTGTTGTTCAACTCGACCGTAGCCAGCGGCTCGATATAGAGCGTAGCTCCACTGGCCGATTGATCGTGGACAAGGCCGCGCACCGCCCGCTTGCTGCCAGCCTTAACGGGCACCACGTAGCGACCGTTGCGAATGGTGATGATCGGCTCCTGCAACGAGTCAGCGTATTGCGATGAGGCGATGATGCCTTGCAACTTATCTTGCAGGCGGTTGAAGGCCACGCGCACCTCAGAGCGCAACTGGGCCAACTTCGGGCTTGCGCTATCGAGCACCGTGCCATCCTCAGCGATCGTCTGCGTAATGCGATCCTCGAGGCTAGGCAGGTTCGGCAGATCATTGGCGAGTTCGCGCAGGCGTGGGAAGGCGTCGTCGTCGAGCCGCAACAGTGTGGAGCGCAACCTGCGGGCGCTGGCCAGCGTGTCGGCTATTTCGAGGAAAGCCGGAGCCTCAAGCACACCGCCGCGTCGGGCGCGCCCAACGCTCGGACGGACATCGCGCGCCCCGCCAACGCTGATGTCGGGGCGCTCATCAAGCAGACGGCGCGCTTCGCTGGTCAGGCTCAGGCGCTCGCGCACCTCCACAATGTCGGTGCTGGGGAGCAGCGACAAAACGAGATCGCGTGATGCACTAAATGAGCTATGGCGCGCCAACTGCTCAAGAATTTTAGGAAACTCCAGCGTCTCTATCGTTTGCGCTGCAATCGTCATAACTACTGAATATTGAAGATGAGATTTGCCGCCTCGCCCGGCAATACAGGGCGTACTGTCGCAAAAATCAACGGTAATATCTGATTAGAGAAGAATCCCACTAAGAACGAACCTTGCACACTGCGTTGGAACGATGCGAAGATCGGCAGGGCTGCAACCCCGATCTGTTGGTAGAACAGCAGCCTCAGGATCACTGCAAGCATGCCCAGGAACAACGCGCCCATCAATAGGCCCAAGATCGTGCCGATCATTCGATCGACGAAATCGAGGCTGGCGGGCAAGCGTGCATAGCGGAAGGTGTAGATACCCGCCACCAACAGCAGCAGGAAGGCCACAAGCAAAATGACCGCGAACGCTGTGATCTGTGCTACCCGCAACGATGAACCGAACTGGCGCTGAAACGTCAAGCCCAACGTTGTGAAATAGAGGCTCGCCAGGATAATCCCCACATAAAACGACACAATTGCCACGATCAGGCGGATCGTACCCTGAAAAAACCCCAGTGCGAGGCCACCCAGGAGGAGAAGGATAAAAAGGATATCGACAAAATTCATAAGGATGCCTCCACAGGTCAATACAGGCAAGGGCCACTGCAAAGGGCATTATAGCATAGGGGTGCTCTACACGCACAATCCGCCATGCGAATGACTTGACACACCATCTTCGCGCGTGGTATGATCCCCCCAATTATGGGCACTTTTACGTGTTCTACAACGAAATAGGACCGTTGACGAGGACGAGTACCTTGGCCACAGCCTTCAGGGAGGGCGCATCACCGACTGAGAGTGCACCCGGCCGAGAGCCAGGCGAAAACCACCTCCGAGTCGCTACCTCAACGCTTCGGCAAGTATGGTAGCGCGAGTCGCGCCCGTTACCGCGCAAATGAGATTTACGATAATCGTCGCCGTGCCCGCGGGCATTGGCTTTATCGATAAATGAATGTGGGTGGAACCACGAAGCGAGCCTTCGTCCCTATGTCGGGATGAAGGTTTTTCTATTCTTACGGGCCGAGAGGAAGCCAATGAGCTACCAATACGAGCGACGTCGCCCACCCGAGCGACGCAACCGACGACGCGGCTGCCTTGTATGGCTGGTCGTGCTGGTGTGGGGCCTTCTGCTACTGTTGCTCGCCTACCGCTACTGGGTGCAGCCGCAGATCAGCCGCTACATCGGCGAGCAGATCGCCGAGCAGGTGCGCGCCCAGATCGGCCAGCAGGCGGGCCAACAACTCGAAGAAGGCATGCAAAACGCGCTGCCCACCGTGGTCGCGGCGCTGCCCTCCGGCGAGTTGCGCATCACCGAGGACGAGGCCAACGCGTACTTCGCCGCGAACGCCGCCCAGCTTCGCCCGATCGATTCGGTGCGCGTGCGCTTCTTGACCAACGAAGTGCAAGCCGATATCGGCGCGATGGGCACTACTAGCACTGCACGGCTCAGCTTAGCTGTGCAGAACGGTCGCATCATCGCCATCGACCCGCGCTTGGATGGGCCACTCGGTCAGGTTATCTCGCTGCCCGATCTGACTAAAGGGCTTGAACAACAGTTTAACGACATGCTCGCCCAACAGGGACGACGCGCCACCGATGTGCGCCTGGAGCCGGGGCTGTTGATCATCACAATCGAAGGGTAAAACAAAAGCTGTCTGTACGTTTATCTGCACTATAATCACGAAGCGAGGCGCATATGCCAGTATCACCAAATAATGATCCCTATTACCGGCTGCGGCACTCCGCGGCCCACGTAATGGCTGAAGCGGTGCTCGAGATCTTCCCTGAGGGCAAGATCGCCATTGGGCCGCCCATCGAGGATGGTTTCTACTACGATTTCGATCTGCCGCGCCCCCTCACGCCCGACGATCTGATCGAGATCGAGAACCGCATGCGCCGCATCATCAACGAGGACCACAGCTTCAACTACCGCGTCGTGAGCGCCGACGAAGCACGCGAGTTGTTCAAGGATCAGCCGTACAAGCTCGAACTGATCGAGGGTCTGGCCCGTGGTCAGAATGAGAACGGCGAGGAGAGTGAAGGCGGCGCACAGGTCATCTCGACGTACAAGCACGATACGTTCGAGGACCTGTGCCGTGGCCCGCACCTCGCTCGCACGGGCGAGATCCCAGCCGATGGCTTCAAGTTGCTCAGCGTGGCGGGCGCCTACTGGCGCGGTAACGAGCACAATCCCATGCTGCAGCGCATCTACGGCACGGCGTGGAACAGCAAGGCCGAGCTCGACGAGTACCTGAACCGCCTAGAGGAAGCCCGCAAGCGCGATCACCGACGGCTGGGCAAGGAGTTGGGGCTGTTCTACTTCTCCGACGACATCGGGCCGGGCCTGCCGCTGTTCACGCCCAAGGGCGAGATCCTGCGCCACACGATGGAGTCGTTCGTGCGCGAGACGCAGACGCGCTACGACTACCAGCACGTCTGGACGGGCCACATGGTCAAGGAGAGCCTCTACCATAAGTCGGGGCACTACGAGAACTACAGCGATGTGATGTTCCCGCCCATGGTCGATGAGGATGTGACGTTCCGGCTCAAGCCGATGAACTGCCCATCGCACATGACGCTCTACAAGGAGATGGGCATTCATTCGTACCGCGAGTTGCCCTTGCGCTTCGCCGAGTTCGCCACGCTCTACCGCTACGAGCCGAGCGGCACGCTCAGCGGCCTCACGCGCGTGCGCTCGCTCACACAGGACGACTGCCACACGTTCTGTACGGTCGATCAGATCCAGGAGGAGTTCAGCCGCTGTCTGCAACTGATCCAAGAGGTGCTGGCGGCCTACCACCTCAACGATTATCGCGTACAGCTCTCGTTGCGCGACAACAAGGGCAAGTACGTCGATGACGACGATAAGTGGGAGCGCGCTACGGCTGCGCTGCGGGCCGCGCTCGACGCCAACGGTGTGTCCTACGAGGCGGTCGAGGGCGAGGCGGCCTTCTACGGACCCAAAGCCGACTTTATGGCGAAGGATGCGCTGGGCCGCGAGTGGCAGCTCTCGACGATCCAGATCGACTTCATCCAGCCCGCCCGCCTGGGCTGCGAGTACATCGGCGAGGACGGCCAGCCGCACACGCCAGTCGTCATTCACCGCGCTGTGACGGGCTCGACGGAGCGCTTCCTGGGCGTGATCATCGAGCACTTCGGCGGCGCGTTCCCGGTCTGGCTCGCGCCAGTGCAGGCCGTCATCATCCCGATCTCGGATGAGAAGCACGGCGAATACGGTCGCCAAGTGCTGAAGCAACTGAAAGCCGCTGGGCTGCGCGTTGAAATCGATGATAGCAAAGACCGTATGCAAGCCAAGATTCGCCGTGCGCAGTTGCAGAAAGTACCCTATATGCTTATAATCGGTGGCAAAGAGCAAGAAGCTGGAGCGGTAGCTGTGCGTCTCCGCAGTGGCGAAGACCTCGGGGCAATGCCAGTTGCGGCGTTCCTCGATCGAGCGCAGGCCGATATCGCAGCGCGCGTCTAGCAACCGAGCAGGCCAAACCTGTAGCATAAACCGATCGTGTGTGGTCTTTTTGCGAGAAAAAGACCACACATTTGCCAAAACCTCAAAAAAGGTGTGGGATGCCCCAACTCAAACAATCGATCGCGTGGTGGTGCTACAGCAAAGGGCCGCTTGCTCCTGCTGAACTGCTGCGCGCCGCCGCCGAAATCGGGTACGCTGGCGTTGATCTGATCGAGCCGGAACTGTGGCCGCTCGTCAAAGAGATCGGCCTCACCATCTCGGCGGTCCGCGGGCATGAATCGCTGGAGGTTGGCCTGAATCGGCGCGAGGAACACGCCCGCATCGAGCGCGAACTGCTGGCCAACATCTCCTTGGCCGAACAATGGGGTATCCCCAACCTGATCTGCTTCAGCGGCAACCGCAACGGCCTCGACGATCGCATCGGCGCGGAGATCACTGCCGAAGGGCTGCGCCGCGTGGCTCGCGCCGCCGAGGATGCAGGCGTCACGCTGGTGCTCGAACTGCTCAACAGCAAGGTCGATCACCCCGACTACCAGTGCGATCACACTGCTTGGGGCGTCGAAGTCTGCCGCATGGTCGATTCGCCACGGGTGAAACTGCTCTACGACATCTACCATATGCAGATTATGGAGGGCGATCTCATCCGCACGATTCAGGAGCAACACCAGTACTTTGGGCATTATCACACGGCTGGCAACCCTGGTCGCCACGAGATCGATGATACCCAAGAGATCAACTACCCGCCGATCGTGCGCGCTATCAGCGCCACCGGCTACACAGGCTTCATCGCGCAGGAGTTCGTGCCGCGCGGCGATCTGGTCGCATCGCTTCAGGATGCCTTCACACGCTGCAGCATCGAAGCATAACCGATTTGCCGCCCGTTTGATGATCATCCTATACAGCAGACTCTCGGCTAGCGCATCGCACAGCCATACACACGTCTGGTCTGTATCGCTTTGTGGTTAGGAGGAACCATGAGCCGTTTTCTACTCGGCTTTGGCATCGGATTCGTACTCGGCGCCACCGCAGTTGTGCTCACCACGCCACGCTCGGGTGCGCGCCTACGCAGCAACATCAACGAAACGATCGCGGGAGCCTTGGAAGCCGCACGCGCCGCCAGAGTCGCTGAAGAACAGATGCTGTGGCAGGAATTCCGTGCTCGACTCGCCAAAAAAGACCTACCGCCCCCCACAAACGTCTAATCTGAACCGCGCACCAAAGGAAGCGCCATAATGAAGGCCGAAATTGTCGCAACTGGCTCGGAATTGGTGCTCGGCGAAACGATCGACACCAACAGCGCCTATCTGGCACGCAACCTCGCTGCCATGGGCATCACCGTACTACGCACGACCTGCGTCGGCGATGGTCAAGAGCCGATCCGCGCCGCCGTGGACGAAGCGCTCAACCGCGCCGACCTTGTGATCTGCACTGGCGGCCTTGGCCCCACCGTCGATGATCGCACCCGCGAAGCCGTCGCGGAAGCCGTTGGCCAGCCGCTCGTCTTCCATCAGCACCTGCTCGACCAGATCGCCGCCCGCTTCCAATCGTTCGGGCGCACCATGAGCCCTAGCAACCGCCAACAGGCCTACGTGCCCGCTGGCGCACGCATTGTCGAGAACCCACGCGGCACCGCGCCCGCCTTCATCGTCGAGAGCGAGCGGGGCACCATCGTCGTGCTGCCGGGCGTGCCCTCCGAGATGCGCTACCTGTGGGAGAACGCCATCGCGCCCTATCTGCGCGATGAACGGGGCGAGACGGGCGTCATTCTGGTGCATACGCTCCACGCGACAGGCGCAGGCGAAAGCGTGATCGGCGAACAGATCGCCGACCTGATGGACCAAGAAAACCCCAACGTCGGCATCTCGGCCAAGCGCGGCCAGTACGAGATCCGCATTGTGGCGCAGAGTAACAGCCGCGACGGGGCCGTCGCACTCGCCGAGGAATGCGCCAACATCATCCGCCAGCGCATCGGCCAGTACATCATCGGCACCGAGACGCTTCAGCAACAGGTGGTGCGCCAATTGGGTGAACGCGGCCTCAGCGTCGCGCTCGCCGATGGCAACGAACGCGCTCCGGCCTACCGCGTGCTCAGCGAACAACCCGCCGGGCGGGCGTTGCTGCGCGGCGTCGAGATCATCCCACCGCAGCAACCGCTCGACGATGCCGCCGCCATCGCACAGGCCAAAGCCCACGCCCTACGCGTGCGCGAACGCTGGGGCACCGACCTTGGCATCGGCGTGCAAGCCGCCACCGCGCCCGGAGCCGACAACTTCACCACCATCGCGGTCGCCATCGCCCACGCCGATGGGGTACAAGAATCACACCGCCGCTACGACCTCAACCTCGAAGACGGTTGGGAAGTCGTTGGCACACAAACGCTCGATGCGCTGCGGCAACTGCTCCAGACATCGTAATCACTCAAACGGAACACTATGATCACACTTCGCGAAGCTGCTGCAAATATTCATAACGATCCTTCCTGGTGGCGACAAGTGCTGCTCGGCGGCGCGCTTCAACTCACCGTGGTCGGCTACCCGTGGGCGGCGGGGCTCGAAGTCGAAAGCCTCGACAACATCCGCAAGGGCTACCCAACCCCCTTGCCACCCGCCTTCGACCACAGTTCTCGCTATGTTATCGGCATCTTCGCACTTCTGATCGACTTCGTCTTTTTCCTGCTACCCGTCCTGATCAGCGGCCTCATCCTCTTCTGCTCCGCCGTCGTCTTCGTACTCGCCTCAGGCAACACAATCACCTGGCTCTGGGTGATCGGAGTCGTGCTTGCGATCTACGAACTCTGCATCTTCGCCACTGGAGCCGCGCCGATCGCTCGGATTATGTACGCCGAACAAGGCTTCGCCGAAGACGCCCTCAGCAGCAAACCGCTGCGCGAAGCGCTCCGCCCGGGCGCCCGAAGCATCTACGCCCAAGCACGGCTGCGCTCACTGCCAGCCTATCTGCCAGCCCTACTGCTCGTGCTCGCCATTGTCCTTGTTATCAACCTCAACCCGCCAGCGCTGCTGTTCATCGTCATCGCGCTGCTCTGGCTCGCCTCCAGCGCCCTGTTGTACGCGCATCTCATCGTGGTACAGCTCTACGGAGCCGCCCACCGCGAAGCCCGCTACCTGTAATTCGAGCTACCGGTAACCAATCGGTCTCGACCCTCGTATATAACCAACAGATAGTTATAGCAAAGGCATATGCACCGCAAGAACACTCCTGCGGTCAACAGAAAGGGCAGTTCGTATGGACATTGGCAAGGCATTTAGCTTCGTTTTTGAAGACCCGAAGTGGATCACCAAAATGCTGATCGGCGGCTTGGTATCCATCGTCCCGATCCTCAACTTCGCAGTGTTCGGGTATCTGCTCAAAACAGCCGAGAACGTCGCCAAAGATCACCCACAACCGCTACCCGAATGGAGCGAATTCGGCGATCACTTTGTGCGCGGCCTGCACGCCTTCGTGATCTCGATCGTCTACGCGATACCGATCATCGTCATCTATGTCCTTATGATCACGGTATCGCTCGCCGGGGCTGCTGCAGCCGATAGCAGCGAAGGAGCAGGCGCGATGGCAGGCTTCGCGGCCCTGTGCCTCATGCCTATCCTCATCATTGTGGCTATCGTCACCGGTTTCGCCGTCTATGCGGCGTTCGCCCGCTACATCGCCAATAACAACAGCCTGAGCGCGGCCTTGCAGTTCGGCCCAGTGTTGGCAAGCCTGCGCAGCAACTTCACCACCTGGTTGGTGCTGTACTTGGTCGCCATCCTGGCGAGCTTCGTTGGTGGCCTGGGTGCGATCGCCTGTGGCGTCGGCTTGCTGCTCACCATCCCCTACTCCTACGCCGTTTCTGCACACGCCCTGGGCCAGACCATCAAGCAACTCAACCTGACTGCCCCAGCCAACCCATACACCTACCAATAAAAGGTAGTCGCTGAAACCATCTGCTGGCGCACCTGCTCACGATCGAGCGGTGCGCCAGTGGTATAATCCCCCCCACAACCCACATCGCCGCCAACTCGCGCCAACCAGCAACGCAACCACATCTAGGACGCAACAGGTTTTTTGGGAAAAGAGGAGCAACCGCGATCTGAGCACCCGTCGCTGCGGGCAACCGCCGTCGTGCACAACGTGTGCGCGCTCGGACAGGTGTGGCGCTGCGCGCCAAAACGCGCGCCGCTGTACTCGCGGCCATGCACTGCTATCGCTGTATCATCGCCCACCGTTGATCTCACAAGAGGAACCTATGCGCTACATCTCGATCCCCGGCATCGAGCGCCCCATCTCGCGTATCGCGCTCGGCACCGCCGCCTACAAGCTGGAGAATTACGACCACGACGCCGAATTACTCGATGCGTTTCTAGCGAGAGGCGGCACCTGCATCGACACCGCCAAAGTCTACGGCGGCGGCGCCAGTGAAAAAACGCTGGGCCGCTGGCTCGCCGAGCGCAACAACCGCGACAGCGTGGTACTGATCAGCAAAGGCTGCCACCCCGTGCGTGGCAGCGGGCCGCGCGTCACCCCCGAGGTCATCCACGCCGACCTGCACGAAAGCCTGGAGCGGCTCGGCACCGAGGTGATCGACATCTACCTGCTGCACCGCGACGACGAGACGCAACCCGTCGGCCCGCTAGTCGAGGCGCTCAACACCGAACTCCAGGCCGGGCACATTCGCGTGTTCGGCGGCTCGAACTGGCGCACCGAGCGCATCGCCGAGGCCAACACCTACGCTGCAGAGCATGGCCTCGTCGGCTTCAGCGTCTCCAGCCCCAACCTCAGCCTGGCGCGCCCCAAAGAGCCGATGTGGGTCGGCTGCATCTCTGCCAGCGACACCGACCGAGAGTGGCATCGCCAAACCCAAATGCCGCTGATCTCCTGGTCGTCGCAGGCTGGCGGCTTCCTGAGCGGACGATTCACACCCGAGGACACCAGCAACCCCGACATGCTGCGCGTCTGGTACTCCGACGAGAACTTCGAGCGCCTCAACCGCGCCATCGCGCTCGGCAAGCAGCGGGGTGTCGGCCCGATCCCAATCGCCTTGGCCTACCTGCTCAACCAACCCTTCCCAACCGTCGCCCTGGTTGGCTCGGCCAGCGTCGCCGAACTGGACGAATCGCTTCTGGCCTGCGACATCGAACTCAGCGCCGACGAACTCGCCTACCTCGATCTGCAGGTGTAGCGCAACAACCACCAACAAACAATGAGGCGCGAGTCGTGCGACCCGCGCCTCGTGTCGTTCAGTTCAGCGATCGCCTAGCTCAGCGCCATCTCGCGGCGCTTCTGCTCGCGTTTGCGCTCGTCCATACTCAGCAACTTCTTGCGCAAGCGGAAACTCTTCGGCGTCACCTCGACCAACTCATCGTCGCTGATATACTCAATCGCATCATCGAGGCTCATGATCCGAGGCGGCTCCAAGCGCAACGCTTCGTCGGCACCCGACGAGCGCATATTGGTCAAATGCTTCTTACGGCAGACATTGACCTCCAGATCGCGGCTGCGGATATGCTGGCCGACGATCATACCCTCGTAGACCTCGACACCAGCGCCGATGAACAGCTGGCCGCGCTCCTGAGCGCCGTACAAACCAAACGCCGTCGCGACACCCGTCTCGGTAGCGATCAGCGAACCATACGCTCGCGTTGTGATCTCACCCACCAGCGGCTCGTAGCCCATAAACAGCGTGTTTATCATCGCCTCGCCGCGCGATGCGGTGAGCAACTGCTGGCGCAAGCCGAGCAAGCCGCGCGTCGGCACATGGAAGACCAAGTGCACCGTGCCATCATCGCGATAGCTCATATCGCGAAGTTGGCCGCGTCGCTGGCCCATCAACTCCATCACTGTGCCCTGATACTGCTCGGACACCTCGATCTCGGCCTGCTCGATCGGCTCCAACCGTTGGCCATCGACTTCCTTGAAGATCACCTCGGGACGCGAAACCTGGAACTCGTAGCCTTCGCGGCGCATCGTCTCGATCAGGATCGTCAGGTGCAACTCGCCGCGACCGCTGACGCTGAACGCATCCGGCGCATCGGTATCGGCCACGCGCAGCGCAACATCGTGCTCGGTCTCCTGGTAGAGCCGTTCGCGCAACTTACGCGACGTGACATACGTACCCTCGCGGCCCGCGAACGGGCTGGTGTTGACGCTGAACGTCATGCGCACCGTCGGCTCCTCGACAGCGATCACCGGCAACGGCTCGGGGTGCTGCGCATCGGCAATGGTATCGCCGATCTGCGCATCGCCGACACCAGCCAAAGCGATGATATCGCCGGCCTCGACCTGCTCGACCTCATGGCGTTCTAGGCCATTGAACACAAACAGCTGATTCGCCTTGGCCTGTGAGATCGTGCCATCGTGTGCGATACGGGCGAGCGGCTGACCGCGCCGTAACTTACCGCGCTGGAGACGACCGATCAGCATCTTGCCTTTGTAATCGTCGTAGATCGTCGTGGTGACCAGCATTTGGGCAGGACCATCGAGATCCACTTCGGGGGGTGGGATCTGGTCGATAATCGCTTCAAACAGTGGCTCAAGCGAATCGTGGATCTTCAATGGCGAGCGGCCAGCCACACCACGCAGGCCATCTGAGTAGATCACCGCAAACTCCGCTTGTTCGTCGGTAGCGCCGAGATCGACGAACAAGTCAAAGGCTTCATTAACGACATGGTTCGGGCGGGCGTTTGGCCGATCGATCTTGTTGACCACCACAATCGCACGCAAGCCAGCTTGCAGAGCTTTGCGCAGCACAAAGCGCGTTTGTGGCATCGGGCCCTCGACAGCGTCGATCAGCAGCAACACACCATCGACCATATTCATCACCCGCTCAACCTCGCCACCAAAATCGGCGTGGCCGGGGGTATCGACAATATTAATCTTCGTGCCCCGATAATTGACCGCGGTGTTCTTCGCAAGAATGGTGATACCACGCTCGCGTTCGAGGTCGTTCGAGTCCAACACACGGGTGGCAACTTGCTGATTCTCGCGGAAAATGTGGCTTTGGCGGAGCATCGCATCGACCAAGGTGGTTTTCCCATGATCGACGTGGGCAATGATCGCGATGTTACGGATATCGTCTCGTCGCATATTTCTCACATAAAAGACCCCGACCGCAACGGTCGGGGCGGTAGTTGATTGCTTCGGCGCATCATTCAGACACATGAGTCTACCATACAGCGGAGTAGAGCGCAACTTCTTGCCCGCATAGCCACACCCACCCATGCAACCGACAGAAAAGAGGGTACGTAGTACGTATTTGGTAAGGATAACGGCACAGACTTTGCTGCACTAAATACGCTTACATCGAACACAACCGCTTGCGTCTAAAACCCCTCTTGCAGACGGTACCTTTTATTAAGTTGTCATTGAGGAGACCCCCAATGAGCATACGGGGGCGCATTGTTATAACACGCCGCAGACATGCTTTGCGTGCGCCCATAGTTATTAACTATTAATAAAATATTTCCTTTGTGGTTATTTCTGGTTGTAATGTGTGGTTATACTAACGATATCCGACCAAGGTGTCTATTGATCCAATTCACGTTGTAATGCGTTCGTTCAGCCCAACGCATCATGGCGCGAGGACCACGTAGTCATATCAGCTGGGAAAAGCGTAGCCAACAAACAACAGTCATGTGTCTGTAGGCCAGTCCCCAATCATCGGCACCCAAACGACAAGACATATCGCTGATGGGGCGGACTGATGGGCTGATGAGTGAAGTGTTACCAGATCAGCAAGGAGGATTTTAAGCATAGGTGCGGCGCTTGTAACGATCGCAAGGGTCAACTCGTATTGATCCATATGACGGTCAATCAACGCAGACGAGCTAGCCATCTCTTGAATCGCCCAACAATCCGTGGCCGAGGCGCGAAACACCCTTTATAACAAGGTGTTGAAGCGTCACTGAGGCGTGTTTTGGGCAGGCAACACACCATATGAGCGTTGCTTTTCGGTCATTTGGCTTTCTGACGATTTATTCATCGCTTCATTCTGTACAGCCGGTGACAACGAGAATATGGCTTTGTAATGCAGAATCTGCTGATTACTTGAAAATCGAAAAAAAGAATTGGCTGCGTAACTTATTCCGAGTTATGGGCATTCATGTAGATAGCCATAGTGAAAATGGTATAAGAAACACAGCCACAGCATCCCAGCAAATGCGCATCGCCGCGCCTCGCGTCTCATTTAACGTATCTCCACACTTCTTGTTTACTTGATAGTTGTACTCGTCATGGGTACACCTATATAAGTTGTGCAATCTTTCACATGAACAATAGTACTACAACGTACTAATTGTTTAAGAAAACTATAGACTACTCATAAATGATGGTTCCTAATGGTATGAGGTACAACGTGATTTCGAAGCTTATTATCGCAAATCTGGTTGTTACGAGCTTATCAATCAATCGTTGGGCTTTCTGACAAATGACGATTCTTTCATCTGACATTCGTCAGACTTCATATGACGTTTAGTTCTTACTTCTATGCTAATCAAGAACCTACTTTGAGATAATCATTCCATTAATCAACATCATGTGAACTGATGGGCGGTTAGCCGGTAGGATAAACGAAGCTAGTTTATATAGGAATGGTCATGAATCAAATACGCTGGCGCATAATTCTGCTTGTAGTATGGTTGACCTTTCTTTTTAACCTCGAACGTCTTGATCTGGGCCTAGGCCGGGAGTCCCCTTTTAATCTGGCTTCGTCGGTCTATGTGTTAGTTGCCGCAACAGTCACGCTCTACTTGTTGGTGCCATCGCGGCGCGCCGTTTTGTATAGCATTGCCGTTGGCGTCATACTGTTGTACTCAGCGTTGAAATTGTTTGATCTCCCGACCTTTTTCACCGGTGTTCATAAGTACATCACGTTCACAGAGGTTGTTGCGTTAGTTGTTACGATTTTATTGGGGTGGTGGGTTAACCTAGCGCTGAACGAGTTCCGCGAGGCAGTCGAGGCAATCTCGATGCCAGAGGGATACGCGCAGCTCCTTTCGCCCCAGCAGATGCAAGAGCGTATGCACGCTGAAATGGGCCGCGCCCGACGGCATCAACGACCGATCAGCGTTGCATTGATCGAGCTTGATCCATCAACATACGATGCTGCAATACATCAAGCCGTACGCGACGCGCAAGCTGCCATGATCGAACGGTATGTCCAAGTTCGGCTTGGAGTGTTTCTCGCCAAGCATGTGCGCGGGACCGATGTGGTGGCGCACCAGTCCGGTGGAGGTCGCTTCCTCCTCATCACACCGGAGACTCCAGCCGAGCAGACTCACGGCATGCTACGGCGCTTAGCCCGGCAAGTTGAAGATCAAATGGGTATCCGATTTCGGTTCAGTATTGCTGACTTCCCCAATACGGCGTTGACTTCCGAAGAGCTATTGCGCAAAGTCACGGAAGATTTAGAGCATGGCGAAGCTACCTTGACCATTGATGATTCGCATCAAGGTGTAACCCGAGGCGTCGTACAGGAAGAGCGAATGCTTTAATAAAGGGGGCAAATGCTCATGAAGAACTGGGCATTAAGGAGGCAGGAGATGGTCCGCGATATTCAGACAACAACACGGCCAGTGCGAATGACACCTTGGTATCTCGATATAGATCCGCGACGACGCCTGATCACCGGCAAACCCTACCGCATCCTTAAGCGAGCGCTCGATATTACATGCTGCTTGCTGATTTTGCCGCTCGCGTTGCCTCTGATGCTGCTCTTGATGGTGCTGGTGTACATCGATTCACCAGGCCCGATCTTCTTCTCGCAGTTGCGAACCGGGAAGGGTGGCCGACGCTTCAAGATGTACAAGTTCCGCACCATGCTGCCCAATGCTGAGGAGTTGAAGCTGAAATATGCTCACCTCAACGAGCTGACTTGGCCAGATTTCAAAATCACCAATGACCCACGGGTAACGCGGGTCGGTCGCATTCTGCGCAAAACCAGCTTGGATGAGCTGCCACAGATTTTCAATGTGCTTAAGGGTGATATGAGCTTGGTGGGTCCCCGACCAACGTCTTTCGCACCCGATACGTATCGGTTGTGGCATACCGAACGCCTCGAAGTTGTTCCCGGCATCACTGGGCTGTGGCAGGTCAATGGCCGCAGCAACCTCGACTTCGACGACCGATTGAAGCTCGATATCGCTTATATCGAGCGCCAGTGCCTCTGGATGGATATCCAGATCCTGTTCCGCACTGTCGGACAAGTCTTCGTCGGCGAAGGCGCCTACTAACCTCTGTTATTGCTATTGAGCAATTTGACATACACAGGGGACAGCGTGCAGGGATATACTCTGTACCTGTTCCCTGTAGATTGTCGAGCATTAGGGCAACTCAAGTATGCCCAGCGACCGCATCGCCATGATGCGGACAACGATAACAGCCGAGGCTCTTAAGTTTCGGCTATAACATGGAGGGTTTACGGTTATGGAGCTGAAATATTACCTTGATATTCTGCGGCGGTGGGGTTGGATTATGGTGCTCTGTACGGCACTTGCAGGCATAGCCAGTTATGTCTATTCAGCTCGCCAGCCCCGCGAATACGAGGGGGTCTCGCAATATTTGGTGGGACCAGTGCTCGATAACCCCTTTGTGCGCTCGGGAGACCTGCAGGCTGCTGGTGCGGTTGGGCAGACCTACGTTGCGCTGGCGACAAGCCGTCCTATCCTCCAACGTGTGATCGACGATCTGCCGCTCGTGAAAGCCGATGGTACACCCGTCGATCCGCGCAATTTAGCCTCCAAAGTCACCGCTTCGTGGCTCGATGCAACGCAAATTCTTACGATCCGTGTGCGAGATGGTGATCCAGTTAGGGCCGCTGAAATCTCGAACTTGTTGGGGCAGATTTTGATCGAACGCAGCCCTAGTGGACCTACGAGCATTCAGGAACAGCGCCGGCAGGATGCACAGATCCAAATCGCTCGGCTGCAGGAGCGCCGCCGTGCCAACGAGATGCAGATCGAGCAGTTGATCGCGCAGTTGAGTCAAACGCTCGACCAAACTTCACAGCGAGCATTGACTTTGCAACTCGATGAGTTGCGCGCACAACGGGATGAGATTCAAAAAGAACTCAACGAGCAGTTCACGATCATCCAAAGCAGCAGCACCAATAAGATCGAGGTGTTCCAAGAGGCTGTCCCGAACTATTCGCCTGTGGCCCCCGAGGTGGTGCGAAACGTGTTGGCCGCGCTGATCGCTGGCCTGGTGCTCGGCTTGGCCGCAATGCTGATGTTCGAGTACTTCACCGACGTGATCTACACGCCCGAGGAGCTGCGCCGCCTGACTGGCTTGACGTACCTGGGCGGGATCGCGAAGCACCGACGGTTGCCCGCCACTGCCAAATCGCGCTTGATTGTGCAGGAACGCCCCGAAACGCTCTCTGCCGAGAGTTACCGTTTGCTGCGAACGAATCTGCAACTTACTGGCACCGATCTGCACTTGCCCTCGTTGCTGATCACCAGTCCCTCCCGTGGTGATGGTAAAAGCGAGATCTCGGCGAATTTGGCGGTATCGCTGGCTCGCGCCGGGAAGCAGGTTATCCTGGTGGATGCGAACTTGCGCCGTCCTCGGATCGCCTCGCTGTTCGGCCTGAGCGATGAGCAGGGCCTCTCGAATCTGTTCGATACGCCTCACGCGCAGATCACGCCGCAGCCCATCGCGTCGGAGCCGCGTTTGTCGGTGGTGCCCGCAGGCCCTATCTCGCCGAACGCTCCAGAGTTGCTCGGCTCGCAGCGTATGTTTAGCCTGATCCAAGAGTTCAAATCGCAGGCCGATGTGGTGATCTTCGATAGCCCACCGCTGCTCTATTCCGATGCGCTGGCCCTCGCGCCACAACTCGACGGTGTTGTGTTGGTGGTCAATAGCGGCACTACGGGCCGCGAGAATACGGTCAATGCGGCTGAGGCGCTGAAGCAGGTGGGCGCGACGATCGTCGGTACAGTGCTCAACCGCGTGAAGGCCGGTCCGGCGTACTCGTACTACCCAACAACGCAGGCACAACGGAAGTTGGCCTTGCCCGCTGGGACAAATAACCTTGTTCTTGAGGCCGCACCAAACGAAACCCTGGAGCCAAAGCAACTCATCGATGAAGCCGAGGCGAACATCGAAGATGGCGATGGTGAACAGGTGATCGAGTTGAACGGGCCAACAAACCCTTCGACTCGCAAGAACCGCTCACGCAATGGGTAAGCGTTTTGCTGATAAAGGATCGCAGCATGACATCTGTAGCCTCCAATATGGTAGCTTTGGCTCCTACGCTTGCACAGCTTTTTCAGGCGCTCGACCAGGCCGGAATCAGCTATGCGCTGTTGCGTGGCTATGATGAGGTGCTTAACGGTGATGTAGACGGCGATATTGATCTGTTGGTGGCTGCGAACCATCGCGAGCAGTTTCGCCGTCTTGTTGAACGCGCTGGTATGGTGCGCTTAGAACGATGGGGCCAGGAGCCGCACGAGTTCTACATCGGCTACGATCAAGAGACGAACGCGTGGCTGAAGCTCGATGTGCTCACGGAGTTGGCATTCGGCAAGCCTGTCCCTTCCCTACGCACCAACTTGGCAAAGCCAAGCTTACAACACCGTCGGCGCTACGGACCGACGTTTATCTTGGCTCCCGAGGAGCAGTTGTTGGCGCTCCTGCTGCACTGCCTGCTCGACAAAAGCCAGATCGAACCACATTACCAAGAGAAATTGACCGAGTTGGCCGAGCAGATTGAGGATCAGGCGCGGATGCAGGCGCTCGTCGCCCAATACCTACCACCAACGCTCAATTGGGCGGGGCTGCGCCTGCTGATCCGGCAGGGCGATTGGCAGTCGATCCTGGTACTCGCATCGAACATTGCCGGGCACCTGCGCCAGAACGACCCGCTTGGCACGCGCTGGCGCTCTTTCTCGCTGCCGCTGCTGCGCAAGCTCGACCGCCGCACGCGCTCCTGGCGTACGCCAGGTCTGATGGTTGCGCTGCTGGCTCCCGACGGCGCTGGCAAAACCACGTTAGCCCGCTCGCTCGGCAAGGCGTTTTATCTGCCGACTCGTTATATCTACATGGGAACGAACCCAAACAGTGGCTCTTTAACATTACCCACTACCAAGTTGTTAGCCCGCGCACGGCGTGTGCCGTTGCTTGGGCCAGTGCGAGCGCTAAACTCCCTGATAGAGCAGGCGTTGCGATACCGCATTGGCGCATATCACCGACGGCGCGGGCGGTTGGTTGTGTTTGATCGGTATGGTTCGGGGTCGCTCTCATCAAAGAAAGGAGGTTCCATCCTCAAGCGGATACAGCGCTGGTTCACGCAGACGTTGTGTCCACCACCAGACCTACTGGTCTATCTCGATGCATCCCCGGAGGTGCTTTATCAGCGAAAACAGGAGCATAGTCTTGCGAAGCTCGAACAACAACGCCAACACTATCTCTCGTTGCTCGCTGATATTGACAATAAAATCATCATCGATGCTAGCCAACCGGCGCATGAGGTTCTTCAGCAGGTAATCGCGGTTATTTGGCAACGATACGCTCTAGCACTGCAACGTACTTAAGACATTTCTAGCCCGCAGACCCTAACGTTCCAACACGGTTGGTTCCAGGATGAGCCTTCTCATTTCGTGTTTCAGGAGGGGATGCATCATGTCTACGATACGTAGCACCTTTCAAAAGAGTCGGTCGGTCTTTGCTCAAAACGAAGCAGAGTGGGGAATATCTCCCACAACTGCTTTAGTGATTGCCCTTGCTCCGGTGGCGCTGATTGGATGTTTGGTGGTTATTGCAGGGCTTTCATTCGTCAATCACGATGTGTTTCGGCCAATGTTCCGATGGATCACCGCCGAAGATTCGATTCTTGAATGGGGCCAATTTCTGTTCGTCTTTCTCTCTTCGCTGATATGTGGTGCGATCAGTATTCGGCTAGCTCGAATGAAGCAATACCCGCTCGCCGCACTGTACGCTCTTTTGGCACTTGCAGCACTGTTTGTCGCGGGGGAAGAGATTTCGTGAGGCCAGCGAGTGTTCGGTTGGGAAACGCCTGAAGCGCTTGATGCTATCAATCATCAAGGCGAAACCAATGTTCACAATATTCGTTGGGTTCAACGTTTGTTTGGCTTTGCTGTACTGATTGGCGGTATGTATGGCACCATTACACCGCTGCTATCGCTGAAATATCCGGGCAAGCAGCCACGCACATTGACGCATTTCATGCTGGTGCCGCCGTTATTTTCAGTGACCAGTTTCTTGATGCCGTTCGCATACCGCGCATTCCGTATTTTGATTTGGCCCGGCACCGATTTTATGGTTGTCAAAATAGGCGAAGGGCCAGAATTGTGCTTATATTTTGGATTATTGGTCTTTACTGCGCTGAATCTTTGGCGATTACGTCAAACAGCGCAACAACCAATCGCGCAGGTTGCAACAGTTTGATGACCGACCACACTCGCCGTTCAGAGTGGCGCTGTCAGCGTGCAGAACGTGTGGCAGCGCCACATGTGTGAAGATGAGGGACGTATGACAATCACCGATCAGTCGATCGAACAACAAACCAACCGAGTTGAGGTGCGGCAGCAGACGACATCACGGCCAAAAATCGCCTATATCATGTCGCGCTTCCCGAAACTCACAGAGACGTTTATCTTGTTCGAGATGGGCGAGCTCGAACAGCAAAACGTGCAGGTTGAACTCTACCCACTGTTGCGCGAAAAGACCACGGTGATGCATCCAGAAGCGGAGGAGTGGGTGAAACGCGCTCACTACACTCCGTTTATATCGCTGCCGATCTTTTGGGCACAGATCCGTTACATCATCAGCCGTCCGCGCGCCTATTTCGGTGCGCTGTGGGCACTGCTACGCGGAACGTTCGGGAGCCTCAACTTCTTTGTGGGTGGCTTGGGCATCTTCCCAAAGAGTGTGTACTTCGCCCAGTTGATGGAGGCCGATGGTGTGCAACACGTGCATGCCCACTTCGCTAACCATCCGGCGGCGGCAGCGTTTATCATTCACCGCCTGACGGGCATTCCCTACAGCTTCACGGCGCACGGCTCCGATCTGCATATGGATCGGCATATGCTGCGCGAGAAAGTGGCCGAGGCGGCGCTGGTCGTGCCGATCTCCAACTACAATAAAGAGATGATTCTTGCTGATGCTGGCGAGCAGTATCGCGATAAGGTCGAAGTGATCCACTGCGGCGTCGATACACGGGTGTTCCAGCCCGTCACGCGCCCGCCGCACGATGGGCCGCTCTCGCTGCTCTGCATCGGCACACTGCACGAGGTGAAGGGTCAGACGTACCTGATCGAGGCGTGTCGGCTGCTGACCGAGCGAGGCATCGATGTGGTCTGCCGCTTCGTGGGCGATGGCCCCGATCATCAAATGCTCGCCGAGCAGATCGCCAAAGCTGGCCTGAGCGACCGAGTAGAGCTGTTGGGACGACGCACCCGCGAGCAGATCGCCGAGTTGTTGCGCAATACCGATGTGGTGGTGACGCCGAGCGTGCCGACCAAGAGCGGCAAGCGCGAGGGTATCCCGGTGGTGCTGATGGAGGCGATGGCCAGCGGCGTGGCGGTAGTGGCCAGCGGCATTTCGGGCATCCCCGAACTGGTCGATGATCAGGTGGGCGGCTTGCTGACGCCGCCCCGCGATGCGGCAGCGCTCGCCGATGCGCTTGAGAAGCTGCAGCGCGACCCCGAGTTGCGCCAACGCTTGGGGAAAGCGGGCCGCGAGAAGGTGTTGCGCGAGTTCGACCTGACGACGAATGCGCGGTTGCTGATCGAACGCTTCCTCAGCATCTCTCGCTAGGTGCTCGATGGTTGTTGCGAGGGGATTGATACGATGAGTCTTTTCCTGTTCTGGAGCGCCACGGCGCTGATCGTCTATACATATGTGCTGTTCCCGCTGATCGTGTTTATCCGCGGGCGACTGCGACCACAACCGTATCAGACTGCCGATATCACGCCGAGCATCAGTTTGATTATTGCGGCGCACAACGAGGAACAGAGCATCGGCGCGAAGCTCGATAATGTGCTGGCGCTCGATTACCCCGTCGATAAACTTGAGGTGCTGATCGCCTCGGATGGCTCGAACGACCAGACCAACGCGATCGTGCAGAGCTACGCTAAGCATGGCGTCCGGCTGCTCGACCTGCCGCGCCAGGGCAAGGCGCCTGCGCTGAACGCTGCGGTGGCCGCTTCGACAGGCGAGATCCTGGTGTTCTCGGATGCAAACAGCATGTACGCCCCCGATGCGCTGCGGGCGCTGGCACGGCCCTTCGCCGATCCGCAGGTGGGCGGCGTGGCTGGCAACCAAGTGTACCTGCCCAAAGAGGCCGATTCGGCGGCTTCGAGCGATGGCGAGCAGAGCTACTGGAGCTTCGACCGCAAGCTGAAGCAATCGCAGAGCCGCGCGGGCAACGCGATCTCGGCCACCGGCGCGATCTACGCCATCCGCCGCAGCCTGTTCCAAGGCGTGCCGACGGGCGTCACCGACGATTTCGCCACCTCGACCAGTGTGATCCAGCAGGGCTATCGGTTGGTGTTCGCGCCCGATGCGGTGGCCTACGAGCCGACCGCGAAATCGAGCGGCGCGGAGTTCGGGCGCAAGACGCGCGTGATCACCCGTGGCCTGCGGGGCGTGCTGGTGCGGCGCGAGTTGCTGAACCCGATGAAATACGGCTTCTACTCCCTGCAGTTGTTCTCGCACAAGGTGCTGCGACGCTTGGTGGTGTTCCCGCTGTTGGTGCTGGCGTTGGTCAGCCCGTTCCTGTGGGCGCGCAGTTGGCTGTACAAGCTCGCCACGGTGGGGCAAGCGCTGTTCTACGGCTTGGCGTTCGTGGGGTGGCGCTTTGGCCACACCTCGTTGGGCCGCAAGAAGATTTTCAGCTTGCCGTTCTTCTTCTGTATGGTGAATGCCGCCTCGCTGGTGGCTGCGTTGAATATCCTGCGTGGGAAGCGTATCGATTTTTGGGAACCGCAGCGCGATCACACATCGCCTGCGACAGCACCAACACAGCATCGTTCGAAATAGCGCTTGGTTCGCCGAACGCCCGATGCGATGTTTCGGTTGGAAGGAGCTGGTATGTTTTGGGCCGATTTAAGTGTGCAATACCCGTTCTTGCGAGGGTTTAAGCCTTTGCTGCTGATCGGTGTATGTCTTGTGGCAGTGGCGCTTGGTGTGATAGCACCTCGCGAGCCGCTCCTATCGATTGGTGCACTCGTGGGGCTGCTGTTGGGCATGGGTATGCTGGCCAAGCCCGATCTCGCCACGCTGGTGGTGATCTTCGTGCTCTATACGAACGCAGCGGTGATCATGGTCAAATTCCACGGTGTGCCCGAATTGATCGGCACCGCACTCCCTGCATTACTGCTCCTTCCCTTGGCTTCCTATATGATTCTGCGGCGCGAGGGCTTGGTGATGGTGCCCGTGCTGCCGCTCATCTTCCTCTTTATGGCCGTGCAGGTGGCTGGCACACTCGGTGCGGTCAATATCGCCCGCGCCACCGATAATCTGATCAATTTCATTATCGAGGGTTTGGGGCTGTTCTTCCTGATCACCAATGTGGTGCGCACCCGCACCATGCTGCACCGAGCGATCTGGACGCTCCTGTTCGCTGGCATTCTGATGGGCGGGCTATCGCTCTGGCAAGAGGCGACGCAAACGTACGATAACAACTACGGCGGTTTCGCCCAAATGAGCAATGCCGCCTTTAAGACCGGCTCGGATGCGCTCTTTGCAGAGGAGCCGCAACGCCGCTTGGCAGGCCCGATCGGCGAGCAGAACCGCTATGGACAAGTGATGCTGATGCTGGTGCCGCTGGGCTTCTTCCGCATGTGGAGCGAGCGCTCGCGGTTCTGGCAGGTGATGGCTGTGATCGCGACGATCTGCGCGATCGGCGGCGTCACGATGACGTTCTCGCGCGGCGCGGCGGTCGGCTTCGCCCTGGTGATCGTCATTATGACGTTCATGCGCTACATCAAGATCTGGCAGCTCGGCATCATTGTGCTGGCGATCTCGATCTTGTTCACCCTGGTGCCCGAATATAGCCACCGCTTACTGTCGCTGCAGGGCGCCACCAGTCTGTTCGCCACCGAAGGCACAGGCGCTGGCGAGGAGCAGGCCGATGGCTCGATGCGCAGCCGCCTGACCGAAGGCTTGGCGGCAATCCTGGTCTTTGTCGATCACCCGTTGGTCGGCGTTGGGCCGGGCATGTTCCGCTACTACTACCAGGAATACGCGAGCTACGTGGGTATTCGCGTGCTCACCGCCGATAGACAGGCCCATAGCTTGTTCCCGGGCCTGATGGCCGAAAACGGTGGATTAGGCTTGCTGTTCTTCTGCTTGATCTTGTTCGTCACATTGCGCGACCTGCATCGGGTGCGCAAACGCTGGGTCAAGAAGGACCCCGACTTGGCGAATATGGCGACGGGCTTTTTCTTGGCGGTGATCACCTACCTCACCACCGGAATTTTCCTGCACTTCGCCTTTATCCGCTACTTCTGGCTGATTATGGCACTGGCGAGCGCCGCTGCCTATGTCGCCAAGCAAGAAGAATTGAAAGAAGCACAATTGCAGGCTGAAGCGTCTGAAGCAGATGCGCTATTGCCGGGCGCACAGCCGCAGGCACAACTCAGTTAGGATATTCGATGGAAACTGTCTCTAGCCCGCAGCCGATCGAGGGCAAACCGGGGAAAAAGCTGAACGCTACCAGCCGCCAGATTCGCGGTTCGAGCTTGATGCTGTTTGGCCGTGCGATCTCGATGGGCCTCAACTTCTTGGTGCAAGTGTTGGTGGTGCGCTACTTCGCCGATGCCAAGGCGTCGTACGGCGCGTTCTCCTATGCGCTCTCGATCGTGGCGCTGGTGCAGACGATCGCCACCTTCGGCTTGGACCGCGCTGTGACGCGCTTCCTGTCGATCTACCACGAGCGCGAGGAGTACGATAAGCTATTCGGCACGCTCACCATGGTGATCGGCACGATTTTGACGCTGGGCACTGCAGCGATCCTGGTGCTGTACAGCTTGCAGAATATTTTCCTGGAAACAGGGACGATCCAGAGTGAAGATGCGCTCGCACTGACGCTGATTATGGTGTTTCTCGCGCCTGTTCAAGCGCTGGATCAGTTGTGCGAGGGGTTGTTCGCGGTCTTTTCGAGCCCGAAGGCGATCTTCTTCCGCAAGTACCTGATGGCCCCTGGCCTGAAGTTGATCGTGGTGGGCCTGCTGCTGTGGGCGCAGAGCGATATCTTCTTCCTGGCGGGTGGCTATTTGGCGGCTGGCGTGATCGGGATGCTGTTGTACGGCCTGATGCTGTTCAATGTGTTACGCAAACTGGGGCTGTTCCAGCATCTCAACCTCAGCACTATCGATATGCCCTGGCGCGAGGTGCTGGGGTTCACCATCCCGCTGATGACCTCGGATCTCGTGTACATCCTGATGAACACCAGCGATGCGATCCTGCTGGAGTTCTTCAGCGGCACCGCCGAGGTAGCGGCCTTCCGTGGCGTTCAGCCCGCCGCGGGTATGAACCAACTGGTGATGTCGAGCTTCCAGCTGCTGTTCACGCCGATCGCGGCACGCATGTTCGCCCGCAACGACCGCGATGGCATCAACCATCTCTACTGGCAGACGGCGATCTGGATCGCGGTGGCGGGCTTCCCGCTGTTCGCGCTGAGCTTTGCGTTCGCCAAGCCGCTCACCATTCTCCTATACACCGAGAGCTACGCTAGCTCGGCGACGATCCTGGCGCTGCTCTCGCTGGGCTACTACTTCAGCGCGGCGCTGGGCTTCAACGGCCTGACGCTGAAGGTGTACGGCAAAGTCAAATATATTGTCGTTGTGAACTTGGCGGCTGGTGTGGTGAACGTGCTGCTGAACCTGCTGCTGATCCCGCGCTTCGGCGCGTTGGGCGCGGCGATCGGCACCTGTACCACGATGATCGCCCACAACATCTTCAAACAACTCGGTCTGCGTTTCGGCACGGGCATCAACCTGTTCGAGTGGCGACTCCTGCGGGTGTACTTGGTGATCGTCGCAGCCACCGTCGTGATGGTGATCATCCAGCAGGTCTTTTCGCCGAACTTTTACGTGAGTTTCGCTGTTGCCACGGTTGTCTCGCTGGTGGTGCTGGCGCTCACCCGCAAGGCCCTGGCGATCGGCGATACCTTCCCTGAACTGTTGCGCTTCCCGCTGATGCGACGCATCTTCGGGGCGTAGTTCATCGGCACGCCGGATCGGAATGGCGTTTACGATCTGTGACAAGGGGAACCATGCTCGAAACGACCACCGCAACAACGTTTGTGCCGGGCACAAACCTGAAAGGCCAGGTGGCTGGGGCGAATTGGAGCTTTCTGCTGCCATCGCTCGAATTGCGACGTATCCTTCACGTTGGTCTGCCCTCGCAGCCAGCGCTCACCACGCTGGCTCGGCTCAGCCGCGAAGTGCTGGTGCTGTGCAGTACCCCGAAGCAAGTGCATATGCTGAATGTGCTGCGCCAGCCCGCCGAACTCGCCCATGTGCAGCCGCTCATCGCGAAGAACTGGAACGAGCTGCCGCTGGCCGAGGGGAGCGTGGACCTGCTCGTAATCAACAGCCCCACGTATCCGCAGCCTGTGGCCCATTTGCTGCGCCTGCTGGCGGAAGATGGCACCGTGGTCTTTCCAAACGGTAATCCGCAATTGTCCAGCACGTTCGCTGGCAGTATGCAGCAGTTTTGGCTCACGCCGTTGCAGGGTGAGATGCAAACGGCGGTGCCGATCCAGGATCAACAGACGATCGATTATTTTCTGCGCAACTCGCTCTACAGCAACAGCATCAAGTTGCGCCCGTTCAAGCGGCTCGAACGCGTTATCAACGCACGCATCGCTCGCCTGCAGCGCCGCAAAGGTGCCATCGCCGCGCAGCCTGCGGTCGGCCTCGATCAAGGGCCGCCGCGCTATCTGCGCCAGTTGGCCGCTCAATCGGGCCTCAATATCGATGCGTACCACTGGGGCTTGGCGGCCCACGGCGAGTACACTTCCCGCAAGGTGCTGTTCTTCCTGTTCGCGCCGGGCAGCAAGACACCCACCGCGATCGTCAAGATGACCCGCGCGCCGGAACTGAATCGGCGACTCGAGAACGAGCAGCGCGCCCTGACGATGCTGCAGCAGCGCGGGCTGAGCGACCCGGAGGTGCTGCCGCAGGTGCTGTTCGCTGGGCACCACGGCAATCTGGCCATCGTGGGCGAATCGATCGTGGAGGGCGTGCCGTTCCGCCAGCGCACCGATCACTCTGCCAACTGCCGCTACCTGCACGCGGCGATCGATTGGTTGACCGACCTCGCCAGCGCCACAGCCGATCATCACCACGCGACACCGTTGCAGGTGTCCGAGACGCTCGAAGGGCTGTTCCGCCGTTTCTGCGAGATCTACGAGATCACGCCCGGCCACCGCGCGCTGCTGCTGGAGCAACTCCGCATCATCGCTGGCAGTCAGCAGAGCTTCCCGCTGGTGTTCCAGCATGGCGATCCCGGCACGTGGAACTTGTTCGCCACGCCGAACGGAAAAGCGGCTTTCCTCGATTGGGAAGCCTTCGAACAGCACGGCATGCCGCTCTGGGACCTGTTCTACCTGATGCGCTCGTACAGCGTCGGCACGGCCCGCAAGGCTGGCATCAACGATTCGCTCAAGGGGTTCGAGCAGCAGTGGATGAGCGATACGCCACTGAACGCCTATTTGGTGGGAGCCGTGCAGCACTACTGCGCCGAGATCGGCTTGGCACCCGCGTTGGTGGAGCCGCTGCTCTACACCTGTTGGATGCACCGTTCACTGAAAGAAGCCACGCGCCTGCCCACTCGTCGGCTTGAACAGGGGCACTACGTGAATCTGTTGCGCCTGTGCCTCGATCGCCGCACAGTGCCGGCCTTCGCGCGTTTGTTTTCGTTCGACGGGTAACTTGTGGGTTGCCCGCGCTGTTTGTTGAGGCTCGTATGACCTATTCCAACGGCCAACATCCCACCGTCGATTTCGATTTACACGGTTTGGTCGGTGTCCGCCTGATCGGGGCGACCCAACGCGAGGTGAATGCGGTCGGTCGCCAGCTCGGGCCGATCCAACGACCGCTCAACCGCGATCCCGATATCACCATCCGTTTTGTTGATCGACTGACGACCTCATCGCCGCTGCGCTATTTGGGCGTGGACGATGCGGCGTTCACCGATGATGCGTTCCTGGTGCTACGCAGCAAGCATAAGGCTCGCGCGAAAGTGCAGATCCCGTTCGAGCAGATCGGCGGGCCGTGCGAGATCGTGTGTGAGCGTGGCTTGCCCGCCGTCCCGCTGCTGATCCCGATCATCAACCTGACGGTGCTGAGCAAGGGCGCGCTGCCGCTGCACGCCGCCGCCTTCAACTACAAGGGTGTGGGTGTGCTGGCGACGGGTTGGTCGAAGGGCGGCAAGACCGAGACGCTGCTCTCCTTCACCAGCCACGGTGCCGAGTACGTCGGCGACGAGTGGATCTACCTGACCGCTGATGGCTCAACGATGTACGGCATCCCCGAGCCGTTGCACATTTGGGACTGGCATTTCGAGCACTTGCCGCACTACTGGAAGCTCACCAAGCCCAGCGAGCGCATTCGCATTCGTGCGGTGCAGTTGATGGCGCGCGTGGCAGAGCGAGTGCTGCCCGCCAAGATCAGGCCGCGCGTCCTGCCGCTGATCAAGGGCCAGTTGTTCGTGCATATGCCGCCACAACGCCTGTTCGGCCAGCGCATCACGCCGATGACGGGACGGCCTGAGCTGTTGATCTTCGTGGCCAGCCACGAGACGCCCGACATCACCATCAAGCCGATCGACCCACAGGAACTGGCCCAGCGCATGGTCTTCTCGCTGCAGGAAGAACGCATGCCGTTTATGTCGTATTACTGGAAATTCAGATTCGCGTTCCCGGAGCGCTCGAACGCCTTTATCGAAGGGTGCGAGGTGCTCGAACGCGAGGTACTAAGCCGTGTGTTCGCGAACAAACAGACCTTCGCGGTGTATCATCCCTATCCGTTCGCGATTCCGCGTCTGTTCGATACGATCAGTCCACTGCTCAACGAAGCCGTCGATACAACAGCATCTCACCGCTAAGTCGGTCCGTGCCGCGTGAGCACGCTTTTGTGAGGCATCACAAGCGCCTGCAGCGCTCGAGCTTCGCTTCGTCACATCGTTGTGCGTATCGGCATCCCGCCAAAGGAGCGTATCTGTGAACACTCAGCTTAATCCATTGTCCGCCCACGACCAAGACGCGCTGCTCCAAGCTTCGCGCAGGGTCGATTGGCGCTTTCTGCTGCCGAATCCAAACCTCGATCAAGTGGCGCTGATCGGCTCCACCTCCGATGCGCATGCTGAATCGCTTCGCTTATTCAGCACGCAACTCAGCATCTACGAGACGCCCAGCACCGCCAAGCCCTTCCAGAATCTGGTGGTGCTGACATCGCCCTCGCTCCAGCAACTTCGTGCAGCCGCAGCGCTGGTGCAGCCAGGCGGTTGGCTGTATATCGAGGCGAAGGGCTTGCTCTGGCCGAAGCACTGGAAGGCGTTGTTCAAGGGCACATCGCTGCGCTGTGTGGCCGAGTATCAGCGGGTGCTGACCAAACTCGGCTTCGGCAACAGCAGCGCGTACTGGCACTGGCCGAACTTCGAGGCGAGCACGCGGCTCATCCCGCTCGACGACCGCTCCGCCCAGGCCCGCGCCTTCCATCAAGAGCGCGCAGGACTCGCCGCGAAGCTTCAATCGCTCGGCGGCGCACTCCTGGCACACAGTGGCATTTTGTCGCAGATCGTGCCATTCTTCAGTGTGCTTGCGCAGCGTCTCGAAACCGAATCTTCCAACTGAATGAATAAAGTGTCATTTTTGCTGTGAATCGAAATACCAATTATTCATCTGAACCTTCTATCATTCGCGCTGAATGCACACCATTGACACAGACGCTGTTTTTTCGCTTCAGGTGCACTACGACGCTACTGTGCATTGATCTGCACGCATTTGTTGGGATAAGGAACTCAGCGTGAATAGTGTGCTCACCTTTTTGCAACAGAATCAGCACCGTCTTGAGCTCGCGCGCTATGGTGTCACAGGGCCACTCACCAGCATCGTCCTCACACCTCGTTTTCGTGCTTCAAGCCACGTGGTTTTTTTGATTATGAACAAAGGCAGCCGCGTCCCGCAGTTGGTCGCCAAAATCCCGCGTTTGGCCCACGCGACCGCCAGCATCGAGCGCGAGGTTGCTAGCCTGCGAGCCGTGCAAGCGCTGCGCCCCAAGGGTTTCGATTCGATCCCCCGCATCGTCGCTTTTGAGCCGTACTGCGGCTACCCGCTGCTGGTCGAGACAGCGTTGATCGGCAGCCCACTCGATCCGCCGACGGTGCGCCGCAATCTCGCGCAGAGTTGCGCCACAGTGATCGATTGGCTGGTCGGGCTGCAATACTCGGGTGAGCCAAAGACTGATCCCACGTGGTTCGCGCAACAGGCCGAACAGCCGCTCACCACCTTCGCCAACATCTTCCCGCTCACCGACGACGAGCGGGAATTGTTGCAGCGCACCCAGGAGCAGATCGCACCGCTGCGCGATATGGCGCTGCCGCAGGTGTTCGAGCACGGCGACCTGAGCCATCCCAATATTCTGCTGCTGACCAATGGTGAGCTTGGCGTGGTCGATTGGGAGTTGGCGGAGCCGCATGGCGTCCCAGCCTACGATTTGTTTATGTTCCTGATCTACGCCGCCTTCGCACGACACAACGCCCGAACAAACGAGGCGTACCGCAGTGCGTTCTACAGCGCGTTCTTCGGGCCGAACGCTTGGGCCACACCGCATGTCGAGACGTATGCGGCACGCATCGGCCTGCCCATCGAGTCGCTCACGCCGCTGCTCGTGCTCAGCCTCGCGCGCTACGTGGCGAAGTTGCTGTTGCGCTTGGGCGACGCCGATACCACCGCAGAACCTGCGCCCATCGAGCAGACGACCGCCGATTGGCTGCGCGCCAATCGCTACTATACCCTGTGGCGCGATTGTGTGACGAATCTGCACGAGTTGGCCTGGCCCGCAGCGCCAACGTTAACGATGCCCAGGAGCTATTAAATGCGCATTCTCTATGTGACCAATGGCTTTCCTTTTCCGCTCACAAGTGGGTATTTACGCCATTATTTTTTGATCAAAGAACTTTCCCAGCAGCACGAGATCACGCTGCTCTCGATCGTTGGCGCAACCTTCACTGCCGAGCATGCCGAAGCGATGAAGCCCTACACCGAGCAGGTGTTCACCTTCCTTTCCAGCAGCAAAAGCGGCTCGCTGAAGCGCAAGGCGATCAATCGGCTACGCTCGCTCGTGCGCACCAACCCCACTGTGGAGCAGATGAGCCAAACGATCGCGCGCCTCACCAGCGAGAGCGACTACGATGCGGTGCTGTTCAGCGGCAAACGCGCCTACGCAGCCATCAAGCAACTGCGCGATATACCCTTGGTGATCGATATGTGCGATGCGACTTCGATGAAGATTCGCGGCAACATGCGCCACGCTCGGCTCACCAAGATGCCGCTGCTGCTGCTCGATTATGTGCAGGTGCGCAACGCCGAGCGCACAATGATGAACAACGCCGCCCACATGCTGTTCGCCTCGGTCCGCGACCGCGATGCGTTGGTCGGGCGAACGGAGCGTGCCACGGTGGTGCCCAACGGCGTCGACACCGAGTTCTGGCAGCGCCGCTCGCGCACGCGCGGGCCGAACCGGGTTGTGTTCACGGGCGCGATGGATTACCCGCCGAACGTGGACGCGGCGCTGTATCTGATCAACGAGATTATGCCGCTGGTGCGCCAGAAGTTCCCCGATGCCGAGGTGCAGATCGTGGGGCGCGACCCGACGCCGCCACTCAAGCGCGCTGGCCAACAGCCCGGCGTCACGGTGACGGGTTTTGTGGATGATGTGCGCCCGTACCTCGAACAGGCCACCGTCTTTGCCGCGCCGCTCCGCTTCGGTGCGGGCATCCAGAACAAGTTGCTGGAGGCGCTGGCGATGGAGACGCCCGTGGTGGCCTCGCCGCTGGCCGCCGATGGTCTGCGCACTGAGCAGGGCGAACAACCGCCCGTGCAGATCAGCCGCAACGCGCAGGAGTTCGCGGAGCGGATCTGCCAGCAACTCGCCGCGCACGCCACCAACGACGCGCCGTTCGCCGAGGGGCGCCAATTCGTCGAGCGCCATTTTGTGTGGCGCAGAAGCGGCCAAAAACTCGATCAAGTCTTTAACCGCGTCGCTAACGTGGTCAAACACGAAGGTAGATAAAGCATGTTTACAATCGCACTGATCGGGCCGGATGGCGCAGGCAAGACGACGATTGGCCGTCGGCTGGAGCACGCGCTGCCATTGCCTGTCAAATATGTCTATATGGGTGTGAACTTCGAGGCCAGCAACATCATGCTGCCCACCACGCGCTTGGTGATGTGGTCGCGGCGCATTCGAGGCAAGCAGGTCAACATGGGTGGCCCGCCCGATCTCAGCAAGGCCAAACCCAAGCCGAAGGGTTTGATCAAGCGCGTCCTTGCGGCAGCGAAATCGAGTCTGCGGCTCGCGAATCAGATCAGCGAGGAGTGGTATCGCCAACTGGTGGTGTGGAGTTACCAGCGCCGAAACTTCATCGTGCTGTTCGACCGCCACTTCTTCATCGACTACTACGCCAGCGATATCAGCGGCACCAACCCGCACGCCACGATCTTCAACCGCATCCACGGCTGGTTCCTCAAGCACCTGTACCCGCGCCCCGACCTGGTGATTATGCTCGATGCGCCCGCCGAGGTGCTCTACGCCCGCAAGCAGGAGGGTAGCGTCGAACTGCTCGAACGCCGCCGCCAAGACTACCTGCGCATCCGCAACGAGGTGCCGCGCTTCGCCGTGGTCGATGTCACGCGCAGCGAGGACGAGGTGGCCCGCGAGGTGACGGAACTGATCTGGAGCTACTACGAGAGCAAAACCGGCAACCGCGTCGCTGCCCGCAATAGCCGCAGTTAATCGGCACGTGATGCCGTACGAGGAAGGGAACCACTGTGTTAAAACGTGTATCAGCCATCGCCACCGAGAACGCGATCTTCTCGCGCTTCGTGAGCGTGCTCGAAGCGGCTGACCAACGAGAACACAACTTGCTGCGGGTGCTAACCTACCACCGCGTCGATGAGCCTTCGGCACGCCCGAACCTCTACCCTGGGCTGATCAGCGCCACGCCGGCCCTGTTCGAGCAGCAGATGCAGTACCTGGCCAGCAACTACCACGTGCTCAGCATGGCCGAATTGCTCGAAGCCCACAGCCGCAACCGCGTGCTCCCGCCGCGCAGCGTGCTGATCACCTTCGACGACGCCTGCTGCGACTTCGCCGAACACGCTTGGCCCATCCTCAAGCGCTACAACCTGCCTGTCACCGTGTTCGTGCCGACGGCCTTCCCCGATCAGCCGGAGCGCGTCTTCTGGTGGGATCAACTGTACCACGCGGTACACCTGACGCCGCGCCGCGACACGCTCGCCACGCCGCTAGGGCCGCAGCCGCTGCAGACCGCCAAACAGCGCGGGAATACCTTCAGATTGCTGAAAGACTACGTCAAAACCCTGCCGCACGAGGAGGCGATGGTGTGGGTCGAGCAGATCTGCGAGGAACTCGATGCCGGCAAGGTCGAGCACAATGTGCTGGGTTGGGACGCCCTGCGCGCACTCGCCCGCGAAGGCGTGACGCTCGGCGCACACACCCAAACGCACCCGCTGGTGAACCGCGTCTCGCCCAAACAAGCCCACGCCGAAGCGCTCGGCTCGCTGCGCGACTTGGAGCACCAGATCGGTCAAGTGCTGCCGATCTTCGCCTACCCGAGCGGCGGCTTCAACGACGAGGTTGTGCAGATCTTAAAGCGCGCAGGCTTCCAGATGGCCTTCACCACCGAGTCAGGCATCAACGACATGGCCTCCGCCGACCCGCTGCGTATGCTGCGACTGAACATCGGGCGGCGCACCACACTGCCCGTCTTCCGCGCGCGGCTGCTGCCGTGGTCGCACTCGCTGGGGCGCTTGCGCAACCGCCTACGTGTCGCCCAGGCCGCTCATTAACCGCCTTTGCGCACAGAAGGAGTACGCATCGTGGCCCGTATCCCATCAATGAACACTCAAGCCCACGCGATCGTGATTGGGCTCGACAATATGACAGGCCTGCAGACATCGCGGATTCTGGCGCGCCACGGCGTGCCCGTGATCGCCATCGCCAAGGATCCCACGCACTTCTGCTGCCGAACCAATGTCTGCGAGAAGATCCTCAAGGCCAACACCTCCGGCGACGAACTGCTGGTGCTGCTGCTGAAACTGGGGCCACAACTGCCCCAAAAGGCCGTGCTGTTCCCCTGCACCGATCTCAGCGTGCTGACGATCTCGCGCAACCGCACCCAACTCTCGCAGTGGTACCACATCATGCTCGCCGAGCCGAACGTGATCGAGACGCTGATGGACAAGGTGAAGTTCTACACCTTCGCCGCCGAGCGCGGCCTGCCCATCCCTCGCACGTTCTTCCTGCGCAGCCGCGCCGATGCCGAGCAAGCCGCCCGTGAAATCCCGTACCCCTGCATCCTCAAGCCGCCGATCAAGACGCCCACCTGGGAGCGCAACAGCAAATCGAAGGCGTTCAAGATCGAAAACGCCCAAGAACTGCTCGATATCTACGACAGTCACGCCGCCTTCGCCGACCTGCTGATGGTGCAGGAATGGGTCGATGGCACCGACGCCGATCTGTTCACCTGCAACGGCTACTGGGACGCGGATTCCAAGCCGCTGGCTGCCTTCGTCTCCAAAAAGATCCGCCAATGGCCGCCCGAGACGGGCACGGGCTGCATCGCCATCGAATACCGCAACGACGAAGTGCTGCACGAAACGCTGCGGCTTTTTGCAGAAGTGAAGTACCGTGGCCTGGGCTACGTGGAGATGAAGCGCGACAGCCGTACCGGCAAGCACTACATCATCGAGCCGAACATTGGCCGCCCCACGGGCCGCTCGGCGATCAGCGAGGCGGGTGGCGTCGAGTTGATCTACACCATGTACTGCGACGTGCTCGGCCTGCCGCTGCCGCCCAACCGCGAACAGCGCTACACCGGCGTCAAATGGATCGACCTGCGCCGCGATGCGCAATCGGCCTTCTACTACTGGCGACGCGGCGAACTCCCGCTCGGCGACTGGCTGCGCTCGTGGCGCGGTCGCAAAGCCCACGCGATCTTCGATTGGCGTGACCCAAAGCCATTCATTGGCGACATCACCCGCGCAATCAGCCTCTCGTGGGGAGCAGTCAAGCGCAAACTTCTCCGTCGTTTGGGGCTACCCACAACAGCCAAAACCGCCACACAGCGCTAACCACCCGGAACGAACCGCTGCTAGCTATCGTCATAATCTATGATAAGCTAGCAGCGCCTACACTTTTTCGGGCAGCCGCACCGACAAGGCGGCCTATGCAGCATGGGAAGCGATTCGCACCACATCCCTTCACACAGACTGAAACTAAGGCGCAACCATGATAAACACCTGCTTGAAACGTAATTGGTTTGCCATCGCACTCATCGGCATGCTGCTCACCAGCTGCCTTCCAGAGAACCCTGCACCAATGCCCACAGCAGCACCGCCAACGCCGACCATCGCGCCGACCAGCCCGAGCATGCCCACCGCAAGCACACCGAACGCACAACCGCCAACGCCAACCAGCATCGACTACGCCATGCTCGATCTGTTGGCGCAACCGAGCCATGCGCGGGGCTACCTCACCACTCCAAACGAACTCCTGCGGATCGCCCGCCTCGCCAACCTGGGCATCGAGCCGTACCGCACCAGCATGCAGGAAACGCTGCGCTACGCCGAGAACATGCTGAACGCCAAACCGCTCGAAATGCCCGACGAGATCGACATCCGCGATAGCGATATCGAAAACCCGGAGTACCTGCACAAAGGCTCGCAATACGTCTACACATGGGCGCTGGCCTACAACCTGCTGCGCGAGACCGACCCGATCCGAGCCGAGCGCTACGCCCAAGCCGCCCACGAACTTGTGATGGAGATGCCGCGCGCCGACCTGCAAGTGAGCGGCTACCAAAAGAACACCCGCCTCAACATCGCCGCCCACATCAGCCAATGGGTCTACGCTGCCGACCTGCTGGCCGACTGGCCGACCGCCAACGGCATACCCTTCGCCGAGAGCGACGACGCCCAAATCCTCAAAGGCTGGCTGGCCCGCACCATCATCCGCTACCCCTACAACGCCGCCTACCTGCGCGCCAACAACTGGGGAGCCTGGGGCCGCCTGAGCACCGCCGTCATCGCGGATTACGTCGGCGACGCCTCGCCGCTCTATGTCCAAGGGCTCATCAAAACGCCACGCCTCGACTACCAAATCGATCCCGCATTCCCCTGCGAAGGCGACAACCTATCGAGCTGCCAAACGCTCGACGCCAGCACCGTCTACGCCAACGCGCTCACCACCCACATCGCCTACGTCGATGGCGAGCTGTACGAATACAACAGCCAAACCTGCGATGGCACCGGCTCAAAATCCATGATCCGCCCCGACGGCGGCATGCCCGATGAGATCCGCCGCTCGTACAACTGCGACACCACCACCCTCGAAGAGCCATACGACGCAGCCGCGCGCTACTCGCAGTTCGCCCTCGACGCCATGATCAGCCTGGCCGAACTCGCCTGGCGGCGCGGCGACCCGAGCATCTACACCCACATCAACACGGAAACCAACCGAGGCGCGCTCTACCGAGCCTTGCGCTTCCTGATCGACAACAACGTGCGGTTCGAGCACAGCTCCCTGGTCGAGATAGCCAACCGCTTCTACACCTACCAACTCAACGTCGAAGCCAACCCCGAACGCCGCGCCGAACTGCAAGCCCTCGTCGCCCGCGACCTGCCGGGCCTACTCAAGAGCCAAGGCCAATGGCCCGCCGATATCAACTGGGTGCTGTTCGGCACACTCACGCACGGCTTCGCGCCCGAAGAGACCCTGCACCCACCACCGACCGTTCCACCGCGCTAGGACGCCTACTGCATCCGAGCGCCAATGGTTTTGGGGAGAAGGAAGGCAACCGCGATCTGATCGCCCGTCGCTACGGGCAAACAATGTCGTGCACAACGTGCGCGCGCTCGGACAGCTGTGGCGCTGACGCGCCAAAACGCGCGCGCTTGCAATAACGAGCATCGCCTACACAACGCACAACAACGCCCCCCATCGCATCGCAATGGAGGGCGTTGTACCAACTTCGGCCACTAAGGGACAAACCCAGCGTTACCGCATAATCACCGGCAAATGCAACACATACCCAGTCATATCAAACGGCGCACTCGTCACACTGAGGCCCGCCACCGAAGCGACAAGCGTGTAGCCCGTGCCCTCAACGCTCACCGTCACATCCGTGAACGTCGCCACGCCATCGACCACCTGTACCGAGGTCGTGCCACCCAGCGTCGCGCTACCAGGATTCGCGCCCAACGCCAGCGTCACTGCACCCGTGTACGTAGCGACATTGCCATACGCATCGTACAACGTCACCACAGGCTGCGGATCGAGCGGCGAACCCGCAGGCGCGCCACCGGGCTGCGTACTAAACTCAATCTGCGTTGGCGCGCCACCCAGGATTGTGAACGGCTGACTGGTCGCTGTCGGCAACGCATCCAAGTGAGCCACCAGTGTGTAGCCAGCCGCCGCCTTCTCCAGCACCAAGTCCGAGAAGGTTGCCACGCCAGCCACCGCATTCACCTCCAGCGTGCCACCGAGCGTATCGTTGCCAGGGTTCGCGCCCAACGTCACCGACACAGGGCCAGTGTACGAGGTGAACGGCTCGCCGTCCTGACCGAGCACCGTCACCGACACAGGGCCGATCGGCGAACCAGCAGGTGTGTTGGCCGGATGCACACTGAACACAAGGCCGCCGAGCGTATCGCAGATCGGCGTCACATCACGCTGATCCACACCATTGCCGCTCAGCGTATTCGCCCCGATCAGCGCACACGTGATGGGCGAATTGCCGCGCCCGAAGTAGGTATCAGCGAGATTACTCTGGTCGCCATCGACATTTGTGTTGGGCGTATAGGGCAGATGCCCGCTCTGGCGCTGAATACCCACATCGTTCCCGGTAACTGTGTTGCCGTAGACCGACATCGCACGGCCCTCGACCACAATGCCAAAGCCCTCGCTGCTGCTCGCCGCGTTATCCTGCACATAGCCGCTGACAGTGTTGTTCTTCACCACCACGCCGTTCGGGATATCAGCGTAGCCCTGTCCCGCACTGTACCCCCGCCGGATCACCACAATACCAGCGATATCACGCAACTCGGCGGGGCGCAACGAGCTAAACGGAGTATCGAGCAGCACCGTGTTGTCGCTCACCACGATGCTGCCATCACCGCTCTCCAAGCCCGTGCCGTTCGGCATCTTGATCTCGATACCGAAACGCCCGTTGTTGATCAGCGTATTCCCCGAAATCACGTTCGGGCCAGCCCCCGAAGTCAGGCCGATCGCGCTCATACCGCTATCGCCGCTATTGCGCACCGTGTTGCCCGTCATCGTCACGCCCGAAGCCGTGCCATCCTGCAACTCGATACCACAGCAATTAGCATTCTCCACCACGTTGTCCGTGATCGTGATGCGCTGCTTGAAGCCGTTCCAAATCGTGATGCCGCGTCCAGTGATATTCGAGACATGCGAATTGGTGATCAACACATCCGAAATGGGACCATTGGCATAGATCGCCGCTTGGCAACCACCGCTGATCGCAATATTGGCAACCTCCACCGAATCAATTGTCAGGTTGTTATTATTCGCCCCTATCGAACAGATACCGCCGCCAGTGAAATCCTGCACCCGCAGATCACGAATAGTCACATTGGTCAGCCCGGTGGAGGGCAACCGAATACCCGCGTTCGAGCCGACAGGCCCATCAACGATCGTGTGCTGATCGGGGTTATTGCCCTTGCCTGCGCCCTTCAGCGTCACGCCCGCCTTCGTGATCGTCAGCGCCTCGGTGTAGGTGCCCGGCGACACCTGCACTGTTCCCCCGGGCGAGACTTGGTCCAGCGCCGCCTGAATGGTCTTCTTCGCGCGGTTGGGCGTTGCGCCGCCGAAGCTATCGTCGCCGCCGATCGCGCTGACATAGCAGATCGTCGTACACTGCGTCTCCGGCTCGAAGTCGTAGATCGTCTCCTCGCCATTCACACCGATCACGAACTGATCGAACGAACTGTCGAAGCCTGAGGCGGGACCACCCGCCTTTACACCCAAGATACCGAAGAGATTAAAAGGGTGGATGCCCGCATTCGGCCAAATGGATTTCACCTGGGCCCATGTACAAGGGGTTACCTGCGAACAAGATATGTTGAAAGGCGCGCGTGTGGCCCACCAGCGAGCCGTTGGACTGATGGCATCCCAGGTCTGCCAGGTGTTCTGCAGCACATTACCCGAACCAATATCAAAGTATGGCTCGTACACCAGCCGCCCCTGAAAATCCAACACGCCATCGGTCACATCGAAATCTATGCCGATCTGCAGTGAGAGCGCCAACAGATTGCCGGGGTCCGCCGAATGTCGGTAGGTGCTATATTTCAGGCTGGTGATCTCATCCAAGCGTGTCCCAGCGTACATCGGTGTTAGGAGCATCAGACGAGCAGTCGTAGTGTTATCAAGCGTTAGGCGCGCGCTGCCCGTGCCCAGCGGCGGCGTAGCGGGGCCGACCATAAATGAACCGATCGCTTCCTCTTCTGGTGCACCATCGGCAAAAAAAATCCAATTATTCATAGTCGGTGGCGATACAACAACCGTGGTTGCCGCATGGGCAGTGGGAGTGTGCGCTGTAGGAAACCCAGCCACCACGACGAGTACAGCCAACACACAGAGCGAGAATAATCGTCGTGGCATGCGATGGATGGATAGATTACCGAGATTCATACCATTCCTCCTAGACGATGGATCTAACTATACATGCTTTAATGCCCCGAAAAACTCAACGGCAGAATACCCAGTACTCGTAGCGATACGACGTTCGTCACTCAGGTTTTGAGAACGGTTTGAGAGAGCAGAGCCGCACGCTCTGCTCTCCGTGTGACACGACCTTGTGCATCACCGACAACCGTCACAT
>ERZ777003.159-NODE-159-length-138180-cov-18.174277_pt1 | contig 138180 bp, 100 predicted proteins | sample MGYA00374956_ERZ777003 | MGnify/ENA primary metagenome ERZ777003 (study PRJEB29302, sample SAMN06268252) | bioreactor metagenome | isolation source: Joint BioEnergy Institute, California, USA | place: USA:Joint BioEnergy Institute, California, USA | collected... | reverse complement strand
CCTCGGCGGGAGCCGGTCCGGCGGCGAGCAGTAGTGCGATTGCCAAAGCGGCACCGCACGACAGGGGCCACGCGATGCGGTGGGCGAAACGGGCCAGCGAATCTCGACCAGACCAGCCAGGCAAAGCAACCAGCGACATCGGCACATTCTCCTGCAGGCAAACGAAAACTCGCCGCGGGCATCGTTCGCGCCGCGGCGAGCTTCGATGATAGTCGCTGGATTGTGCGCCGCCAGCTTCTTTCGGAGGCGGCGTTTCGAGCCAGGCTCCCTCCGGCTTAGGCCACGCGGAGCGACCGGGCGTGCTGGGCCCAGGCGATCCAGTTGGAAACCTCGGCCAGGTCGGGCGGGTTCGAGCCACGCAGGATGCGAGCCCCTTGCGGGCTGTTGATCAGCGGTTGCAGTTCGTTGAGCAACTGCCGAGGGCTCATGTGCGCGAACTGCTCAGGCTCCTTGTAACCGGCCGAGACCAGCAGTTGGGCGTCGTGGCCGTGCAGCATGGGAACCCGGCACACCAGGGCGGCCTGCGCCTGCCACTCGCGGACCGTGTTGCCGTTGATCCACTTGCGGCCCAGGCGGCTGGCGATCTCGTCCGGATCGGCGTCCAGCAGGTCGGCCACGCTGTACACGCCCAGCACCGACAGCCGGCGAGCCGTCTTGTGGCCGATCGAGGGGGCTTCTTCCACCGGGCTGTTCATGCTCAGGTGAAACCGCCAGCCGGCGGTGGTTTCCGGCGGCGTTTCCACCTGCGTGGCCAGGGCCACGGTCGCGGTGTGTTCGGCAGCCACCGCGGCGGTGCCGGTACGGCTCTTCGACGGCCGAGCCAGGCCGTCGCTGCGGCTGCCCGACTCCAGCCGCGTGTAGTGCGGACCCGTTACCAGACAGTGCTCCAGGGTATTGGGCAGCGGCCGGGCTTGCCGAGCCCAGGCGATCCAGTTTGGCACGCGGCTGCGGGCGTAATCCAGTTCCTTGGCCAAGCCTGAGTGCTGGCGGGTCCGCGCTTCCAAGCGGCCCAGCAGCGCATCGGGCGTGAACGAGGCCAGTTCCTCGGGCGACTCGATCCCGCAGGCGATCAGCAGCATCAGGTCGCGACGGGTGATGTGCGGAATCCGGCAGGCCAGCGTGGCCTCGACCTGCCATTCATTGAGGCGGGAAGCCCGAAGTGCCGGATGGGCCAAACGCTGTTCCAGCTCGGCGGCTTCCGCAGCCAGCAGGTCGACGATGCGGCGGATGCCGTGCTCGCCCAGCAGGCGGGCCGACTCGCTATCCATCGACGGGATTTCCGTTACCGGGCAGGACAACGCCGCCAGGTACGGAGCCGTGGCCTTGGTACGGGTAAACGTCACATCGCTTACGGTGCGGAACCGCGGCTGTGGGATCAGCGGACGCGATGGTTCAGCGGCCGGCGGCTCATCGGACGAAACTACCGTGAGCGTGTCCGCCTTGGCCGTGCGCTGCAGCGGCACCGACGCCGGCACGGCTTCGGTCCAGCCGTCGTCGGAAGCGTCGTAGCCGTTGATGGCCGAAAGCCCCAGCCGCTCGCCACGCCAGCAGACGCTGCGCGACGGCACCTGGAGATCTTCGAACAGCTCGGCGATTTCCTGCCGGCAGGTGAAGTACAGGATCTGGTAGCCGCGTTTGGAGAGCGTGACCAGCAACCGCGCGGCGGCGATGCAGGTGGCCGAGTCGAATTGGCCCAGTACGTCGTCCACCAGCAGCGGCAGATGGATGCCCCGCTGCACCTGCTGACCCACGGCCGCCAGCCGCAGGCAGAACAGCAGCGTTTTGCGGTCCAGGCTGTCGAGCGAACCCAGCGGCAGCCAGCGCTGGCCGGGCGATTCGACTTCCAGACCGCCTTCCACCAGCCGGGCACGAACCTGCGTCAGCCGGCCCGAGGTCAGGCTGCGGAGATACTCCGAGGCCGCGGTCAGCAGTTCCGGATTACGGCTGCGGTTGTAGCGAGCCGCGGTGGCTTGCAGCAGATGGCTGGCGGCGGCAGCACGCTGCCAACGCGCGGTAGCTTCTTCCCAGGCGGCTTCGGCAGCGGCCAGTTCGGCCCGCTTCTCGACGATGGTCTTATCCGACCGCAGCACATTCAGGCGGCGGGCAATCGCGTCGAGCTGGTTCTGCGTGGAGTGCCGGCGCGACTCGGTCTGGATCAGCTTGTGCCGCAGTTCTTCCAGTTCGCGGCGGAGCCGTGCCAGTTCTTCGGCGCGGGCAGCCGCGGCCTTATCAGACCGGGCGGTATCGATCTGCGACTTCGGCGTTGCGACGGTCAGTTCGCCATCGAGCACCAGGTGGCTCGCGTTGCAGCGGCACAGCAAACGATGCTTGCGGTGCGTGGCTTTGCGAATCTGCCGGGCCAGCCGTGCTTGAACTTCCTTGAGCTTGCGTTCGTTGGCCACCAGCACGTCGTGCCGGTACGCACGCGACTCGTACTGCCGCAGTTCCGAGGAAATCTCGTGCAGCTCGCCCCGCAGCGCGGCAGCCAACGGTTCCAGCGAGAGCAACTGCTGCGTGCGCACGCGACCCTGGGTTTCCGACTGTTCGACCAGTTCGGCCACGCGGCGGTGCAGTTCGGTGGCGCGCTGTTCGAGCCGGTGGAACGATTCGCTCTGCCGGGCGAACCACACCGCATGCTGCGAATCACGCCACAGGGCTTCGTCGACCGCGCATTCGGTGATCTGGGCGCGCAGCCGCGAACGCTTGGCTTGAATCCGTTTGAGCAGCCGGTTCCAGCGATCGAGCTTAGCTTGCAGGGCGGCCAGGCGGCGCTGGAGATCGTTTTGCGGCTGCGCAGGCTGAACCGGGGCTGGCTCTGGGGCGGGCTGTTTTTCCAGTTCGGCGATCTGGCGGGTGATCGCCTCGATGTCGGCCTTGAGCCGGTTTTCTTCTTCCTTGAGCTTGTTCAGCGTGCTTTGCAGCTCCGGCTGTTGCCGCAGCAGATCGGTTTCTTCGCGCCGCTGGTTGGCGGCCAGGGTCTGAATCTCATCGCGCAGCTTGCGGCACAGAGCCTGGTGCTCGGCCACGCCCCGCGGCAATACCTTCCACGCCTCGCGGCGGAGGCGAGCCAGGCCGGCCCGGGCATCGGCCAAAGCCTGCGGCTCGGCAATCGCGCCGTAGCGTGCGAAGCGGGCGTACAGATCGGCGCCTTGCAGGCGTCCCAAGCCGTCGAAGTCGCGCACCGGAAACACGTACGTTTCGCGATACGTGTTGCGGTCGACCTGGTGCAGCAGGTTCTGGAGCGTGTTGGGCGGGCAGAGCTCGCCGTCGAAGTTCTTTACCGTCAGCTCGCCGCCCAGGCGGCCGCGATCGTGTCGGGTCACACGGTAGCGGCCTTGCGGCAACTCGACGGTCACGGTGCCACCGGCGACCAGCTCGTGATCGTCGGCACCGTTAATGAATCGCTGCCGGACCGATTCCGAGAAGCCGTACAGCACCGACGGCACGAAGTGCACCAGCGCGGTCTTGGTCGCGGCGTCGGGGAAGTACACCACGTTCAGGCCCAGGGCCAGGTCGCGCAGGTCGACGCTGGTCCAATCGCCGAACCGATCGATCCATAAATCGGTGACGCGCATCAGCAGACCTCCTTGCCGTGCAGATACTCAGCGCCTAACAGCGCGGCGTCGGTGAGCAGCGGGACCGTATTGCGGGAGCGGTCCAATTGGCTCACATCGGCCGGCAGCGAGGCCGCAGCCTCGTCGGCGTAGGGTTGCAAGTCGAGCTTCTCCGCCTCCGTCCGTTGTACGTCGCGAGCCGTGCGCAGGAACTCGGCCATGAGCGAGTCGGTGGGGTAGTCGTCGAGCGAAACGCTGACGGCCGGCTGCAATTCGACAGCGCGGCTCCACAGGGCAGGCGTCGCCATGCCGTGCGATTGCTGGAGCCGCTCGGTGAGCTGCACGTCCCAGCCTTGCACGCGTGCCCGGTGCAGCACGGCATGCGGCCCGTACAGCCGCCAGGTGACAATGCGATCGATCGGGGCCGCCGGCGGGGCCAGGATTTGCCGGCAGCGGTTGAGCACCCGCTTCTCGATCATCTCCAGCGTGTCGCCCAGGTTGACTTCCACGCGTTCCAGGTGCCAAGCGACGCTGGCGGTGGCAATCGAGCGCGTCCGCACGCCGTGCTGGTCGACTTCGACGAGCGTGCAGCCGTGCTGCGTGACGTGTTCCAGCGTGCGGCCGACCGGCGTACCGGCGAAACGCACCGGGGCCAGGCTGCTGCCTCGCGGGCTTTCGTCGGCGGTCATGCGGCCACCCAGCGCCCAGTAATCGACCCCGGCCAGGTCGCCCAGGTGATCCACCCGTTCATCCAGCCGCACGTGCAGCAGGCCGATGGTGAACGGCGACGGGTAGCGGGGCAGATGGAACGACAGATCGTTCAAACCCTGGTGCGGCAGGCGGCTCACGCCGGCAATACGGGCCAGCGGCTCGCCGTCCTTCTGCACCAGGTAGGTGTGCAGCGGCGCGCGTACGGCCGAACCGGCCGGGGCCACCAGGCCCGATCCCGGGGGAACTTCGGCCTGCGAGATCGGCAGGTGCGTCACATTGGCAGGCAGCCGGTAGTGCGCGGCCAGGCTTGCCGGGCCGTCGTGGACGCTGCCGGCCCAGTACACGGGAATGCCGTGCTGGTGCAGGCGGTTGAATTCTTCGATGAGGAAGCACACCTCGCTGGGCGCAGCCTGGGCGAGGTGGAGCAGGCCCCCGGAAAGCACCACGAAGTCGACGCGCTCGTTGATGGCTGCGGCGAAGACCGCCGAGGCCGAGCGGTACGGCGCTTCGGCAAGTCGCCGGCGCAGCGTCGGCGGAACACCCAGTGGACTGGCTAAGGGCTGATCGAGCAGCAGGTCACTGGCGTGCAAAAAGCGAAATGCACGACCGTGGGTCATCAGGGCCTCCTTGCACTGAGATCGCGGGGGGCGGCAATGCCGCGGTGCGGCTACCAGGGGCCGGGCTGCCAGCTACGGGCTGGAGTGGCAAGCTGGGGGGGCAGCGGCTCCCGCTGATAGCTGCATGGTTGGCTACCGGTGGTAGCGGGGGTGCTAATTTAGCATCTGGGCCGAAAATGACCTAGCCGGATTTCCGACCCCCAGACACACGAGAAATGCCCGATTTCACCCGCCAAAGGCGCTGTAGCGCCGCAGGCCCCGGGCAAACGCGATACGGTTGAGCACGATGAAGAACAGCACCCAGAGAAACTGGACAAACAGGCCGTAAACCAGTTCGGTCCCCTGCACCTTTTGCAGGAACACGGCAGCGGGGAAGTAGGCCAGGTATTGCAGCGGGATGGCTTTCACGACTTCCTGCAGCGACGCGGGCAGCATGTCCAGCGGGAACATATGCCCGGAGAAGAAGAAATTCAGTAGCATGTACACGAACAGCAGGGAGTTCACCTCCAGGAACCAGAAGCCGATCATGCCGATCGTCGATTCGAGGAAGAACCCCAGCAGAAACGCCATCACCAGCGAAGCCAGGAAGGCGGCCATCGTGGTGGCATCGGGCCAGCCTTGGCTGAAGTAGTCGCGGCACAAAAAGAACACCAGGGCGAACGGGCCGGCCGCCATCGTGTAATACACCAACTTGTGGGCAATCCGGCTGAGCAGCAGAAAGCCCACCATGTCGACCGGCTGAATCAGGTACTTTTTGATTTCGCCATCGCGGATCTGCCGGGCAATGCCCGACGCCAAAGCCGGCATGCTGGAGAACGCCCTGCTGACCATGGTCAGCAGGTAGTAGGCGACAAAGTCCTGGTACGAATAGTGGGCCAGGTCGGTGCGTCCGGTCGCCTGAAAGATGGCTCCCCACAGGAAGATCTGCGTGACGATCGGCAGAAACCGCATCAGCGTGCCCAGCGCGAAGTCTGCCCGGTAAACCAAGCGTTCTGCGATGGCGATCCGCAGGATCGTCCACCAGGTTGTGACTCGCGCTACCATGGCGGGGATGGCTGGCACCAAAAGGGGAGGGGGCACGCCGGACGGCCGGCGGGAATCAGTTCGGCTGGTCTTGCGCAGCTGCCTGCTGGTGTTGTTTGATGCGGCGCTGCTCTTGCTCGGCTTCGGCTTGAAGTTCGGCCCACAGTGAGTCGCGGCGGTGGATCATCAGGCGCGCCAGCCCCACGACGGCGATATAAATGCCGATCGCCAGCAGCGCCATATCCCAACCGTCCATTGTGACTCCATGCTTTGCGGCAAGCGCTTAAGGGAGCAGGATTTCATCCTGCCGCTTTAGGGATGGGTTGTAAAGGTGGGCGAAGTTTGCCTGCCGCACCGGAAACGCCCCCAGGACAGGTTGGGGGCAAATCGCCAGCCCCGCAGGCTGCCAGCCGAGCCTTCCGAGGGCGCGGACCGACGCCCGCCAGCGTGGGGAGTTCCCTTTCTACGGACGCCCTTTATCTGTTGCAATCGTCACCGCCGCTACGGACGTGTCCCCGCCCACAAACCCGCGATACTCGCGGGACCAACAAGTTTGACGCTCCGGAGGGCGCAACATAGTTTTGAGAACCGGGCGCCTGCACAAGAAGGGGCAGATCCACCAACAGGGCAACCCAAGCAACACTTGGCCTGCATCGCGACCGGTAAACGCAAACTTGGAACTTGCCGAACTGCCAGGTCCTTGCTGTTTGACCCGATGCAACCGCCTTCCCAGCCATGGTTACCAAACTCTGCTTCCCCAGCCGAAGTTGGGACGCCGAGAGGCAACGCGCCAGAGCGGAACGCGCTTTGGGACGATAACCGCGCCGAGAATCGGCTGGTGCAGGCCCGCTTGGGCGTCGCGAGCAGTTTGTTTGCCGCACTGCGTTGCAAACACGCCGATACCGCCAGCCACAGTCTGCGCGTGACGCTCTGCACGGCGTCGTGGGCGCTGGTGATGGGCATGTCGGAAGAACAGCGCGACGTGATGGAAGTCGCGGCACTGCTGCACGATATCGGCAAAATCGCGGTGCCCGACGACGTGCTGCTTAAGCCGGGCCCGCTGACCCGCGAAGAAATGGCGGTGATGAATCTGCATCGCCGCACGGGCGTGCAGATCTTGCAGGCTTCGTGCACGTCGACCGATGTGCTGGAGATCATCGCCGCCTCGGGGGACTGGTACGATGGTTCACGGAGCCTGTCGCCTAACCCGTCGCAGCGGGAAGACATTCCGCTGGGCGCGCGCATGCTGGCCATTGCCGATGCGTACGACGCCATGACCAGCAATCAGGTCTTCCGCCGCGCGCTGCCGCGCGAGCGGGCGATCATGGAACTGTACAAGTTCGCCGGCACGCAGTTCGATCCCAAGCTGGTCGACAGCTTTGCCGCACTCCAGGAACGCAATCAATTTGAAGCCCACGAGCGGGCTGTGCGCCGCTGGCTGGAGGCGCTCGAGCCGGACACCGTCAACGGCATGTGGGGCCTGAATCAGGCGCCAGCGGCAGCGCCCGCGCTGACTCCCGAAGCCCTCTTCCGTGAGCGGCTGATCGACAACCTGCGCGACGCGGTCATCTTTGTGGATACCAACCTCCGCGTGGTGGCTTGGAACCCGGGCGCGGAGCGGATGACCGGCATCTCGGCCAGCAGCATCTACCAGCGGCCCTTCGGTCCGCAGTTGCTCGAGATCCGCGACCCCGACGGCATTCTGCTGAACGAACGCGAGTGCCCTGTGGCGATCGCCCTGGCTACCGGCGAGCAGCGCATCCGCCGGTTGACCATCCGTGGACGTGGTCGCCAGGATTTGTCGGTTGAGTTACACGCGGTGCCCGTGGTGGGCAGCGACGGCATGATGTACGGCGTCGCCGTGACCATGCACGACGTGTCGCCTGAGCTGTCGTTGGAAGCTCGTTGCCAGAGCCTCCACGATGCGGCGACCCGCGACCCGCTGACCGGCGTGGCCAACCGCGCTGAGTTCACGCGGGTGCATGAGATGTTTGTGGTGGCACACCTGGAACGCCGCCGGCCCTGCTCGCTGATCATCACCGATATCGATCACTTCAAGCAGGTGAATGATACCTACGGCCACCAGGCGGGCGACGAAGTGCTCAAGGCATTTGCTCGGCTGCTCAAGAGCAACTGCCGGCCGGGCGACCTGGCTGCGCGGTTTGGCGGCGAGGAGTTCGTCATCCTGTGCGCCGATTGCGACGTCTCGGTGGCCAGCCAGCGGGCTGAAAGCATCCGCCGCCAGTTCAGCAACCTGCCGCACGATGCCCTGGGCGGTCGCACCTGCACGGCCAGCTTCGGCGTGACCGAGATTCAGGCAGGCGATACGCCGGGCACGATGGTCGCCCGGGCCGACCGCGCTCTGTACGATGCCAAGGAACGCGGCCGCAATCGCGTGGTTCAGCTGGGCACCGGTTTGCAGGCTGCCGACGACGAGATGGCCGTGGCACCCAGCCAGGGCGATACGAACCTGGTGGCCGAGCAGACGCTGGTGTCGACGGTGCCGCTGTCGATGATTATCGAGAAACTGCGGGGCTTTGTAGCCGATCATCACGCCGAGATCGTGCGCGTGACCAGCCACGAGGTCCGGCTGAAAATCGGCAGCAGCGGCGGCTTCTTCTTCCGCCGCTCGTCCGATCGCAAATGCCCTTGCTTTATCGACCTCACGTTTGAGGAGATCTTCGGCAAGCAGCAAGGCGCGGACGGGTTGCCGAGGAACATCCGCACCCGGATTCGGGTACTGGTCTCCTCGCAGCGGCAGCGCGACCGTCGCCGCCGCGATATGGCCGAGCGGGCGCGGCAGTTGTTGGCTAGCCTGCGGGCATACCTGATGGCGATGGACGTAACGCCCGGCTTCACGGTCGATCCGCCGATCGAAGAACCCAGCACGCCCGAAGCCAGAATCCTGGCCAAACTCCGCGAAAAGGGATAAGCAAGCGCGTTGCCTGGCGGCCAAGAACGACGCCGGTGCGGTGGCTCGGCGGATACTAGCGGATTGGTGAGTGCCGCCATGCGCGATCTATTCTGGCGCAGCGTAGAACGCACTCGCCGAGGCAACGCTGGCCTTCGCGCCAGACGGTCGACTCGGCGATCCTAGACCGCTTACTGTCCGGCCACCAGTTGCCGGTAGTACTCGATGGAACGTCCGAGCCCTTCGTCGAAGCCGACCTGCGGTTCGTAACCCAGGATGCGGCGAGCCTGGGAGATATCGGCCAGGCTTTCGCGCACGTCGCCGGCCCGAGGCGGCTCGTGGATCGGTTTAACGTCCGTACCCAACAGCCGGTTCAACTTGTCGAGCAGTTGCAGCAGGCTGGTGGTTTGGCCGCAGGCGATATTAAACACCTTGCCGGCGGCCCCCGGGGCGTCGGCGGCCAGCAGGTTGGCGTGAACCACGTTGGTCACAAAACAGAAATCGCGCGACTGGTGGCCGTCGCCATAAATCTTGGGTTGCTGCCCTTTCAGAATCGCCGTGATGAACAGCGGGATCACGGCCGAGTAGGGGCTGCCGGGATCTTGCCGCGGCCCAAACACGTTGAAGTACCGCAGGGCAACGGTTTCGAAGCCGTACGTGGCAGTGAACGCTTGGCAGTAATATTCGGCGGCCAACTTGGCGGCCCCGTAGGGCGAAATCGGGGCCGGCAAGTCGGTTTCACGCTTGGAGCTGGTGGGCTGATCGCCGTAGGCGCTGCTGGATGCGGCATAGACCAGCCGCCGCACGCCTGCCCGACGCGCGGCATCGAGCAGGTACAGCGTCCCGGTCACGCAGGCGGCGTGGGTGTCCAGCGGGCGTTCAACGCTCCGCGGCACCGACGACAGGGCCGCCTGGTGAAACACCACTTCGATCCCTTCGACTGCCTGCGTAACCGCTTGCGGATCGGTCAGGTCGCCTTCGACAATCTCCAGACGGGGATGGTTGGTATCCAGGTTGGCGCGGTTGCCGGTCGAAAAGTTGTCGAACACGCGGACGTGATCGCCGCGAGCCAGCAGTGCGTCGACCAGATGGCTGCCGATGAAACCGGCACCGCCGGTAACCAGTACGTTGGACATCCCCTAGACCCTGGTAGTTAAGGATTTACGATCATTCGGCGAGCGCCGGCGAGCGGACGCATCACCAAACGTATCGTAGCCTTTTCGGTGCGCTGGGGGCAGTCCTATTCAGCCGCGCCGCTCACGGAGTCTAGTGCCGGTTCCACTCCCACGATTCGGTCAGCGCCGCGCGGATCAGCACCAGCAACGCATTGGGATCGTAGGGTTTACGCAAAAAATATTGGGCTCCGGCCATGCGCACTTCGCGCAAGATGTGCGGGCCTTCCATCGCCGACAGCACAATCACGGGGATGCCGCAGGTTTGCGGGCTGTCGGTAATCCGGCGGCAAACCGCCAAGCCGTTCATGTCCGGCAGGCGCAGATCGAGCAGGATCAGGTGGGGGCGATCCTGGTGGGCCGAGGCCAAGCCCATCTGGCCCGAGGCCGCGGTCAAAACGTCGAACCCCAGACGCTGCAAGCGTTTGCTGAGGACGGTTACCTGATCGTGATCGTCGTCGATGATCAGGATCGACGGGGGAGTGGAGGGAGCCGACGACGACTCGGGGGGTTCCAAACAAAGCAGGTCCATAGCAAAAGGGCCGTCGTGAGGGGCTGCTTTGCGTGGGTCAGACGCAAAGCGTCGGGGAACAGGCGTACGACAACCCGGCGATGCCGAAACGTAGGTCAGCGGAGCTGCCCGGTCAAATTACCGTTTCCGCAAACTCACCGACTGCCGCTAGCACCTACCGCCCGGCAGCAGGGGGGAGCTAGCAAACTATTGACGGCCTCCCTTCAACTCATTAACCTCCACTGATGCTACGGTCGATGAATCCGCCTACAGAAAACGCATTGGGCGCGATTCTCCTGCCTACCATTACGACCTCCCGCCTGCGGTGTTTCTTCATGCCTTGCCGCTACCTGCTCTCTGCGTTGTCGTTAGCAGCCGGCCTGTTGCTGGGTGTTCCATGTGGCTCCGCTCAGGCTGATGAGGGCCGCATCAGCTTTATGAACGATGTCGTGCCTGTGCTTACCAAAGCTGGCTGCAACATCGGCCCTTGTCACGCCAAAGCCGGCAACGGTCAGAACGGCTTCTATCTCTCGCTGCTGGGCTTCGAGCCCGACGAAGACTACGAGAACCTGGTGAAAGCTGCCCGCGGCCGGCGAATCTCGTTCGCTTCGCCTAAGAACAGCTTGATCCTGCTCAAGGGGACGGCCCGGCTGCCCCACGGCGGCGGCCAGCGGCTGGCTCCCGACTCGCCCGAGTACCAGGTTCTGCTGAACTGGATTCGCCAGGGGGCTCCCTACGACGGCCAGAGCGCTCCCAAGCTGGTGAACTTCGAAGTTCAGCCCAGCGGAGGCACCTTGCAGCGTGGCGCCCAGGTGCAACTCAAGGCGCTGGCCCATTACAGCGACGGCACCGTCCGCGACGTTACGCGGCTGGCGCTGTACGAATCCAACGAAGAGGCCATGGCCACGGTGACCTCCGATGGGCTGGTCACGGCCGGCGACATCGCCGGCAATGCGGCCATCATGGTTCGTTACCAGGGTAAAGTCGCCGTATACGGCGCAGCGGTTCCACTGGGGGCCCCCGTTACGAACCTGCCGGAACCCAAGAACTTTATCGACGAACTGGTTTTCGCAAACCTTAAGCGATTGGGCATCCCGCCTTCGGAAGTGTGCGATGATGCCACGTTCCTGCGCCGCGTGACGCTGGATATTGCCGGCCGTTTGCCGACCGAGGCTGAAACGGCTGAGTTCATGGCCAACACGGCTCCCGACAAGCGTGAGCAACTGGTCGATACGCTACTGCGGAGCCCCGATTACGCCGACTTCTTCGCCAACAAGTGGTCGGCCCTGTTGAAGAACCGCCGCGACTCAGCCAGCGACATGGTGGCGAACTTCGCCTTCCATGCCTGGGTCCGTGACAGCTTCCTGTCGAACAAGCCGTACGACCAGTTTGTGCGTGAGCTGCTGGCAGCGACCGGTACGGTAGTCGATAATCCGCCGGTGGCTTGGTACAAGCGCGTCAAAGATTCCAAGCAGCAGATCGAAGACGTGGCGCAGCTTTTCCTGGGCGTGCGGATGCAGTGTGCCCAGTGCCACCATCACCCGTTTGAACGCTGGAGCCAGGACGATTACTACGCCCTGACGGCGTTCTTCAACCAGGTGGGCCGCAAGCCCTCGGGCGTCCGCGGCGAAGACTTGATCTTCCACCAGCGCGGCATTGCCACCGCGGTGAACGTCAAGACGCATCAGACGCTGCGGCCTGCGGCGCTGGGCGATGCCATGCCGGACATCGCTCCGGACGAGGATCCACGGCTGCGTTTGGCCGACTGGATGAGCTCGCCCAATAACCCGTACTTTGCCAAGGCCCTGGTCAATCGCTACTGGAAGCACTTCTTCCAACGCGGCCTGATCGAGCCTGAGGACGACATCCGCGATACCAACCCGCCCAGCAACCCTGAACTGCTGGCGGCCCTGGAGAAGCACTTCATCTCCAGCGGATTCGACCTGAAGGAACTGGTGCGGACGATCACCACGTCGCGGACGTACCAGCTCAGCTCGGTGCCCAACGAGCACAACGTGGCCGACGTGCAGAACTTCTCGCGGTACTATCCGCGGCGGCTCCAGGCCGAAGTGATGCTCGATGCGATCGATTACCTGACCGGTTCGCAAACGGTGTTTAACAACCTGCCGGTCGGTACCCGGGCTGTGGCTCTGCCCGACAACAGCTATAACCGCTCGGTACCGTTCCTGGCGGTATTTGGCCGGCCAGAAGGCGCCAGCGTGTGCGAGTGCGAACGCATTTCGTCGTCGAGTCTGGCCCAAAGCCTGCACCTGATCAACGCTTCGGACATCAAGTCCAAGCTGGCCAGCCCTACCGGTCGTGCGGCGAAGCTCGCCAAGGCCGACATGCCGCTGGAAGAAAAGGTCCGCCAGTTGTACGTCGTGGCCTTCTCGCGCGAACCGCGTGAAGACGAGATGCGGGCTGCATTGGAGTTCCTGAACGAGCCGCAAACGGACTCCAGTGGCCAGCCGCTCGATCCGCAGAAAGTCGCCCACGAGAACTTCCAGGACCTGGTGTGGGCGCTGATGAATACCAAGGAGTTCCAGTTCAATCACTAACAAGCTGCCATGGACGGCTCTGGCAGGTTTGTCCAAGCCGCTGTGACAGTTCCCCACACGCGTCGCACCTGCCCAACGCGGTAGTTGCTACCAACGATCCCAGCGAGTCTGACGCATGAGTTTGATCAATCGAATCTTCTGGCGAGCGATGCAGCCTGCTGCGGCCGTTCGCTTCAGCGCGGCATTGGCGGCTGCGTGGCTCTTGGCCGCGTGGACAACGCCGGTTGCTGCCCAAAGCGTGTGCCTGCCGTCGCCGCGTCTGTTGACGATCAAGCCGATGGGCGGCCAGGCCGGCACGCAAGTGGAGGTCACCATCACCGGCGAAGAGCTCGACGAGGCCGATGAGTTGACCTTCTCCGATCCCCGCATCACCGCGGTGCCCAAGGTCAACTCGGCAGGCCAGGTCGAACGCAACAAGTACGTGGTAACGATCGCCGCTGATTGCCCCGAGGGCGTGTACGAAGCCCGTGCCATGTCGCGGCTGGGCATGTCGTCCTCGCGGGCCTTCTGCGTCGGCACGTTACCCGAAGTAACCCAGACCCCCGGCAACCACTCGCTCGACAAGGCGATGGAGCTGGCGGTGGATTCGGTGTGCAACTCGGTCCTGTCGGTCCGGGCGGTCGATCACTACACCTTCCAGGGCCGCCAGGGCCAGCGGGTGATTGTGCAATGCGCGACCCGCGGCATCGACTCCCGGGCGATCGGCGTGCTGGTTGTGGCCGATAGCCAGGGACGCGACCTGATGGTCGAGCGTCGCGGTGGCGCCATTGACTTCACGGTGCCCGAAGACGGCCGCTACGTCATCAAAGTGCACGAACTGACCTACCAGGGCGGTCCGGAGTTCTTCTACCGGTTGAGTCTTCGCGAGTTGCCGCCGGGGGCCCCCATTCCGCCGCTGCCGAGCACGCGGCCGGTCAACGCGTTCTCGTGGCCGCCGGTCGGGCTGAGCACCCATGCCGCCACAACCGAGGTGGAAGACAGCGAGGCCCCGCAAAGGATCACGCTGCCGGCCGATATCGCGGGCCGTTTCTACCCGGCCGCCGACGTCGACGTGTACGAGTTCGAAGCCAAGAAGGGCGAAGTCTGGTGGGTGGAAGTCGGTTCCGAGCGGCTGGGCCTGCCGACCGATCCTTCGATCATTGTCCAGCTGGTGACCAAGAACGGCGACAAGGAGCAACTGACCGACGTTGCCGAGTTCTCCGATATTCCCAGCCCCGTGAAGGTGTCGAGCAACGGTTACGCCTACGATGGCCCGCCGTACAACGCCGGCACTTCCGACGCCATGGGCAAGCTGGAGATCAAGCAGGACGGCCTGTACCGCTTGCGGATCACCGACCTGTTTGGCGGAACCCGCAGCGATCCTCGTAACGAGTACCGCCTGGTGATTCGCAAGGCGGCTCCCGACTTTGCGGTGGTTGCCTGGCCGCTGCACATGGGCCTGCGCAACGGCGACCGCAATGCGCTGTCCAAGCCGATCGCCCTGCGGGGCGGCGCGACGATGGCCCTGGAAGTGGTGGCCATCCGCCGCGACGGTTTTGACGGCCCGATCGAACTGGAGCTGGAGAACCTGCCGCCGGGTGTGCGGGCCCAAGGCCTGAAGATTCCCGCCGGCAAGTCGCGCGGCATCATGCTGATCACGGCCGATGTCGACGCTCCGCGCGGCATCACCAACGCCAACTTCTATGGCCGGGCTGTGATCAACGGCGAGACCGTCACCCGCCAGGGTTACCTGGCCACGATGGCTTGGCCGGTCCGCGACGCGTGGCAGCAGATCCCGCATCCGCGGCTGATGGCCGACGTGCCGGTTTCGGTCGGCGGTTCCGAGGCGGCACCCATTACCGTGGCGCCCGCCAAGGCCGACGTGATCGAAGCCGTGGCCGGCTCCAAGGTCACCGTCCCGCTGGTGCAGACCCGCCGTAGCGATTTTTCGGGCACGGCGATCACGATGAAAGTGTTTGGCGACGGCTTTGAACAGGCCCCGTCGGTGAAGGTGCCGCTCAATGCCGATACTTCGGAAGTGGTCTTCGACCTGGCCGCCCTGAAGACGCCGCCAGGCGAATACACCATCGCCCTGTACGGCGGCGCCGTGGCCAAGTACCGCCATCGCATGGACAAGCTCCAGCAGGCGGAGGAAGCCCATCGCAAGGCCCAGGAAGAAGTGAACGCCTTGTCTGAGCAGCTCAAGCAGCTTGAGGCTCAGGCCAAGACGGCCACTGCCGAGAAGCAGGCCGAAGCCGAAGATACCCGCGAAAAATTGGCGGCGCAGCGTCAGGCTGCCGAAGCTCAACTGAAGGCCGCGGCCGAGCAGTTGAAGCAAGCGACGGCCACCGCCGCGCCCAAGGATATTGCCGAGATCGTTGTTTCCGAACCCATCAAGATTCGCATCAAGCCTGCGGAGACAAAATGAGCCACTCGTACAACACCGGTGCGGCCCGTTTTTGCCCCGGCCCCGGGTTCAACCCGGCTACGAGCCGGCGCGGATTCCTCCAGGTGGGGTTGGCCGGTTTTGCCAGCCTGAGCCTGCCGGGCATCCTGCGTCTGCAGGCGGCGCAAGCGGCCCAGGGCACGCCCAAGCGTGAACGTACCGCCGTGATCATGGTGTGGAAGCCCGGCGGCTGCTCGCACATCGATACCTACGATCCCAAGCCGGACGCGCCGCTCGAGTACCGCGGCCCGTTCAACACGATTGATACCAAGGTGCCGGGCTTGCAGTTCACCGAGCTGCTGCCGCGTCAGGCCGCCATTGCCGACAAGTTCGTCGTGCTCCGCTCGATGAAGCAGAGCGCGGGCGGTCACCCGGCCGGCTCGATGCAGTTGCTCTCGGGCGACCCCGATACCCGCGATAAGCCCAAGCCCAAGTATCCGGACTGGATGTCGGTGGCCCACTACCTGCGCTCCAAGCAGGGTGGCCGCGACAACCCGCTGCCGGCCTACGTGGGCGTGAACCCGCCGCGCGAGTACAACGGCCCGGCCTACCTGGGCGACGCTTACGCGCCGTTCACCGTGCTGGGCGACCCCAACTCGCCAACCTTCAGCGTGCCTAACATCGGCCTGACCGACTCGCGCGAGGTCCGCCGGCTCCAGCGTCGCGCCTCCTTGCGTGAGAATCTCGATACGCTCACGCGGGCGTTCGATCGGGCGGGCGAGTTGCAGGCCCTGGATGAGTTCGAAACCCAGGCGCTGACGCTGCTCACCAACCCCAAGACCAAGGAAGCGTTCGACCTCAGCAAGGAAGACGACCGCACCCGCGATCGCTACGGACGCAACACCTGGGGACAGCAGTTGCTGTTGGCCCGGCGGTTGGTCGAAGCCGGTGTCGAAGTGATGACCACTCAGCTCAGCGGCCGGCTGTGCGGTCGCGTGGGCAATTGGGACGACCACGCGGTGAACCATCACATCTTCGACGCTCTGGCTTACCGTGCCGAGGCGTACGACCAGGCCGTGTCGGCGCTCATCGAAGATATTTACGAGCGTGGGCTCGATAAACGCGTGCTGGTGATCGTCACCGGCGAGTTCGGCCGTACGCCCAAGGTCAACTACGAGCCCAGCACCGGTGCCGGCGCCGCCAGCGCCCCGGCTGGTACGCTCCAGCCCGGCCGCGACCACTGGCCGCGGGCGTTCTCCAACATCTGGGCGGGCGGCGGTATCGAGACGGGCCGGGTGATCGGCGCGACCGACAGCAAGGGTGTCGACGTGGTCGAACGCATCTGCGGCCCCGGCGACTTTCTGGCGACAATCTATCATCACCTGGGGATCGACGCCGCCAATACGACGATCCTCGACTTCAATGGTCGTCCGACGCCAATCGTCGACAACGGCAAGCCGATTCCTGAACTGGTTGGCAAGTCGGCCTAGTGCGGCGGCAGACGCCAGCCACAATCTCTTGAAACGATTTCGCAATCGCCGGGGAGGCAACCAGGTCTCCCCGGCGATTGTTTTTTTGGGTGAAGCTTAATTGAAGCGGCGACGCTGGTGCCGCTGCGTGCGCCGCCGCGCGGGCGTCAGTAGCTCATCCAGAACTGCACGATCTCAGCGACCTCGTCCCCTTCCATCATGTCGTGCGCGAGCAGATGGTCGGCAATGGCCGCGACCGCCGCCCAAGGCTGTTCCTGATCGAGCAGTTGGTATAACTCCGCGGTCACCTGCTCCAGGAAGGCGAGCCGTTTGCGCTCGTCGGCAAAGAGCGGGGTGGCTTCTTCCCAGGCCGCTTGCCAATCGGCGGCCCACTCGGCAACAAAGCCTGGATGATATGGCTCGCCGGTATACAGCATCTCGGCCACCGGCCCTGCCAGCGCCACCAGGATTGATTTCTCGCGCAGTTCGCGCGGGCTGAAACGCCGCAGCGGCCATTCAACCTGGATATCGGCGAAGCGCTCCGGGCCGTCGTCCTCTTCAGGTTCTAACGTCACGGAGCGCACGCGGGCTCCGACGTAAACCGCCATAAAGGCGTGGCCGGCTTCATGGTAGGCATTGATGTCGGACATGAAAGTCTGCGCAGGGTTGAAGAGGGGGACCGACAACCGGCCACGCGGTTGGAAGCGTACGATCTACCAGGACCAGCCACGCAACGCCAGGGGGCCGGACGCAACCTGGCAGAACACCTGAGCGTAGCGCTGCACGCTTGGGACGCCGCTCGTGGCCCAGGTACTCGCCTGGCGGGGGGCCGCCCAATGGAAATTGAGGCGGTATCGGGGTAGAACAGAATTTGGTCGAGCGCCCCCACTGTGGGGCTGGCCCGTTTGGTTCCGCGCCGCCTGCCCATTGAGCATCCATGTCTGTTGATCCGTCAGCGTATCTTTCGTCCGATGCCGAGCACCTGATCCATCCGCTGCATAATGCAGCCGCGCAGCAGCAGGCTCTGGTGTGGACACGCGGTGAAGGCGCGCTGCTGTACGATCAGAACGACCGTCCGGTGCTTGATGCACTTTCCGGCTTGTGGAACGTGTTGGTAGGACACGGTCGGCGCGAACTGGCGGCAGCCGCCGCGCGGCAGATGGAGAAGCTGGCATACGCCTCGTGCTACGCCGGCAGCAGCAATCCGGCCGCCATCGAATTGGGCGAGCGGCTGGCGGAGCTCACCTACCCGACCATCAACCGGTTCTTCTTCACCAGCGGTGGCGCGGAGGCGAACGAGTCGGCCTTCAAGACCGCCCGGTATTTCTGGAAGACGCAGGGCAAGCCCGAGAAGTATAAGGTCATCGGCCGTATCTGGGGCTATCACGGGACGACGATGGCCGCCATGTCGGCCACCGGCATCGCTTCGTACTGGCCGATGTTCGAGCCGCGGGTGCCGGGCTTTTCGCACATTGCGAGCCCTTACCCATACCGGTTTGAGTTTCATCCCCAGCCCGGCGATACCCGCACGCCGGGCCAGGCGGCGGCTGACCTGCTGGAAGAAGAAATTCTGCGGCAAGGTCCGGAAACCGTGGCCGCGTTTATCGGCGAACCGGTGCAGGGGGCCGGCGGCGTGATCGTGCCGCAGGACGATTACTGGCCGCGGATTCGCGAAATCTGCGACCGCTACGACGTGCTCTTGATCGCCGACGAAGTAATCACCGGCTTTGGCCGCACCGGCGATTGGTTCGCCTTGAGCCGCTACGGCATCGAGCCCGACATCATCAGCTTTGCCAAGGGCATCACCAGCGGCTACTTCCCACTGGGCGGGATCGGCGTGAGCGACCGCATTGCCGAGGCAATCGATGCCGGCCCGCAGCAAGGGCTCGTCTGGATGCACGCGTTCACCTACTCGGCACACCCAGTGGGCTGCGCGGTGGCGCTGGCCAACCTCGATATCCTGCAGAACGAAAACCTGCTGGCGCGTGCCCGCGAATTGGGCCAGGCCTTGCAGACGAAGCTGAAGACGCTCGAGTCGCACCCGCATGTGGGCGAAGTTCGCGGACTAGGCTACATGGCCGCTGTGGAGATCGTGGCCGACAAGGCGACCAAGGCTGAGTTCCCAGCGGAGTTCCAGGCGGGGCCGCGTGTCCATCAGGCGACGATCCGACGCGGCATGTTCACGCGGTTGCGCGGCGACGTCTATAATTTCGCACCGTGCTACGTGGCGACCGAGCACCAACTGGATCAGATGGTCAACATCCTGGGCGAATCGCTCGACGAAGTACTCAAGTAATCGGCCTCCGATGACCACTACCGATCAGGTCCAACTCGATCCGCAGCAGGACACGGACCAACTACCCAGCTACCAGGCGCTCAGCGCGCTGGCGGTGATCGCGGTGATCCTGGGGGTGATCTCGGCGCTGGCCATTCTGTCGCCGGCGCTGTGGATCTTGCCGCTGGCAACCCTGGTCATTTCGCTGGTGGCACTGCGGCGGATTGCCACGGCGGATCCGCCCTTGATCGGTCGCAAAGCGGCGCTCTGGGGGCTGCTGCTGGCGGTGTTCTGGGGCGTAGCCGGTATCACCACGCATTTCGCCCAGCAATGGATCGTGCGGACGCAGGCCCAGGCTGTCGCCCACCAGTGGTTTCAGTACATGCTTCAAGGCCACACGCCGCATGCTCACCAGCTTACTTTGTACCCCAGCCGCCGCGACTTGCGGTTGGACGACCTGCACACGGTTTACGCCAACACGCCGGCCCTGGAAGAACGGCTCGAAAACTTTCTGAAGCAGCCGGGCCCATCGAACGTGTTGCGTTTCGAGCCCAACTCAGAGATCCGCTATATCGCCACTGAGGATCAGCAGCGCAGCGGCGATAACGAGTACGTGCTGATGGTATATGAGCTCGCCCAGCCCGGTGCCAGCAAAATGTCGCAGCAGTTTGTCATCGAGCTGCGGCGTCAGCCCGGCGAGGAAGGCGGCTGGATGGTGCAAGACGTCCTGACGTACTCGCAGTACGAGCAGATCTTAAAGGCGGCCGGAAAGCGGCGGTAAGCAGAAATTGGACACGCCGCGGCTGCTCCTACCTGGGGGCTCAGCGCATCTTTGTCTGCCCAATCTGGCGGCCGCCCAACGTTCCAGGTGGTCGTCGCGCCGACAGGCAGATCATCTCGGTGAGCGGCCACACTGGAAACGGGGTGGCGGAGAATGGCCGGAATGCTCGCCAAAACCAGCGTAACCGGCACCGAATCTTACCTAGGGCGCGCAATTTGCTTTCCAAACGCTGGGCCAATATCGCAACTGGCGGCCGCTGCAGCCAAACTGCCCTATAGGGGGCGGGCGATCGCTGCACGCGGTTGTCCGCGGGGTTTTGAAGCTCCCGCTCGCGGTATCTGGCAGTTGCTCCCAATCGCGGTGGCGATCCTGCTGTGAACTTCCACGAACCCGCGTTAACCCAGCATGAACCCGACTGCCCAGCCCGATAACCGCCCGCGAGGCCCCAGGTTGAACGAAACCATTCGCATCCTGGTCGTCGACGACAATGTCGGCTCGGCCAAGCTGTTAGCGACTCTATTGGGCTACATGGGCCCCTATGTGGTCGAGGTGGCCCACGATGGTCCGTCCGTGCTGGAAATGATCGGCAGCTTCCAGCCCGACGCGGTGTTATTGGATATCAGCCTGCCCGGCATGGACGGCTACGAAGTAGGCCGCGAGATTCGCCGGAACCCGGCATACGACAACCTGCTGCTGGTGGCTCTGACCGGCCACAGCATGCCCGAGTACCGACAGCGCTCGCTGGAAATCGGCTTCGATATCCACCTGGTCAAGCCGCCATCGGTACAGATGCTTCAGGAGGTGTTGTCGCACCCCAAGTTGACGGGGTGACCTGCTGCCCCCCAACCACCCCCTTTGCCCGGGCAGCCGGCATGTGTCCCGAGTCGGCTGTGCCCCGCTGGAACCTGCTTAGGGGGCGGTATCCGACGTGCGTCCTCAGGCAGCGCCGTTAGCCCGTGTGGCGGTTGCGCTCGCGGCTCTTGGGGGCGGGGCGTTCTTCGCCTTCCAGGGCCGCGTGGAGCTTGCGGAGGGCCTCGGTTTCGATTTGCCGCACGCGTTCGCGGGTCAGGCCGAGCGTTTCGCCAATCTCTTTCAGCGTGCGCGGCTCATTGTCGTCCAGGCCGAAGCGCATCCGCAGCACGGTGGCTTCGCGCTGGTCCATCGTCTTGAGCAGTTGCATCACGTGCGAGAGATCATCGACCTCGACCAGCTCTTCCTCGGGGTTGCGAGCCCGGTCGTCCATTACCATCTCGCCCAGCGACCAGCCGGCATCCGTCTGGTCGGTTTGCGGGGTGGAGTTGTAGATGCGGATGGCCTTCTTGATGATGGGCAGCTTCTTGCGCTGCAGACCCAGCACGCGCGCCACTTCCTCGTGAGTGGGGGTGCGGCCGAGTTCTTCAGCCAACCGGGCGCTTGCCCGGCGCCACTTGGACAGCAGCTCGACCATGTAGGCGGGGATGCGGATCGTCTTGGCCGAGTTGATCAGCGCCCGCTTGATCGACTGCTTGATCCAGTAGCTGGCGTAGGTGCTGAACCGCGTGCCGACCGAGGGGTCGAAGCCTTCGACCGCGCGCAGCAGGCCCAGGTTGCCTTCTTCGATCAGGTCTTGCAGCCCCAGGCCCTTGCCGGTGTATCCGCGGGCGATGTTCACCACCAGCCGCAGATTGGCGCGAACCATGCGGTCGCGAGCTTGGACGTCGCCCTCGGCGATGGCTTCGGCGAGTTGCTGCTCTTCTTCCGCGGAAAGCAACGCGGTCTCGTTGATCTCGCGGAGGTACGTCTCCAGGGGCGATTGGACCGAGGAGCCGGACTTGCGTCGAGTTTTCATCATTGTGCCGGAACCACGAGGAAAGGCGTTTGCGGTGCTACTGGCCCGCTCGCGCCGCTTTGCAATAGCAATACACGGTGACAAAAGGGTTGATCGTCCCGGCGGCCCTCGCCCCTGTAATGGCCCAGCAAGTTGACAACTTGCATCGGTTGTGACCGGCGCAGGGGTCGCACCGAAGAGTTTCCCCGGCGCGGTCGGTGCGGCAAACCGCTTCGTACCGCGTAGCCACTTGTGGCGATCGTGCGGGTTGCACCTTCATTTCGCGGGCGGGGCGGGGTATTCTGACCCGCTGGCAGGTGCAGACCGTGCGGCACGTGCCGGATGTATCGACGACAAGGCCCTCTCCCCCCCCGATGAACACCGGAACCATCCTCGACCGGATCGTGGCCGATAAGTGGCGCGAGATCGAAGCCGCCCGCGCCGCAACTCCGCTGGCCGAGCTGGAGCGGCGGCTGGAAACTGCCCCGCCGCTGCGTGATTTCTTCGGTGCGCTGGCCGGCGGCGGTCCCATCCGGCTGATCGCCGAAGTGAAAAAAGCCAGCCCTTCCAAAGGGCTGATCCGGGCTGACTTCGACCCGGTGGCCATTGCCCGCACCTACCAGACGCACGGCGCGGCCTGCATCAGCGTGCTGACCGATGAGCCGTACTTTCAGGGGCGGCTGGAATACCTGACGCAGATCCGCGCGGCGGTCGACGTGCCCCTGCTGCGGAAGGATTTCATTCTCGATCCCTATCAACTGGTCGAAGCCCGCGTGGCCGGCGCCGACGGCGTGCTGCTGATTGCTGAATGCCTCGACGACTGCGCGCTGCGCAGCCTGCACAATCGGGCAGTGGAGCTGGGACTTTGCCCGCTGGTGGAGATTTACGAGCCGGCCAATCTGCAACGGGTTCTGGATGCCGGAGCCACGCTGATCGGCGTGAACAACCGCAACCTGAAGACGTTTGAAGTCGACTTCGACCATGTGCTGCGGCTGCGGTCGCAAGTGCCCGACGATTGCGTGCTGGTGGCCGAAAGCGGCATCGCCAGTCGCGAGGACGTGCTGCGGCTGGAGCAGGCAGGCATTAACGCCATGTTGGTGGGCGAAAGCCTGATGCGGCAGGCGGATGTCGGCCGGGCTGTCGATGCGCTGCTGGGGCGGTAAGCCCGGCGTTGGCTTCGCGCTTCGTTATCGCAATCCACTGCGGCTGCGGCGGCTGCCGGCCAACGAACTGCCAGGCCCGACCAGGATGCTGCTGTTGAGCAGGCTGGACGATGACGCCGGCTGCGGCTCATTGAGTTTCTCGGGCGGACAAACGGCCAAACGCAGCGCCTCGAGCGCAATCTGAATCTCCCGCCCCAGCCACAGCGCGGCCAGGATGGCCACGGCGCCCAGGATCGCCAGCACGCCGAATACCAGGGCTTCCAGCAGCGCATCGCGAATGATCGTTTCTGCCTGACCGGGCGTGGTGAGCCGCTTCCATAAAAACCACGACGCCGCCATCACCGCCGCGAACGGCACCAGTACCAGCACGAAGAACTTGCGGTTGACCTGCTGGCTCAGTTGTTCCAGGTCAGGCCGGGCATCGCCGGAGGAAATCTGGTCGGGAATGATCCGAGGATAGAGCGACTGCACGCAGACGTACGACACCAAGAAAAAGCTCATCACCGAGGCGATCAGGCCGCACAGCACCTGCGACGTGACGAACTGGAGATAGATGCCCAGCGAAATCTGCCCGTGGCCGGATACCAGATCGATCCACATCGGAAACACGAGGCCCGACGCGATCCACAGGATGAGCACCACGGCTCCGACGCGGCCGGGCAGCAGCAGCCCGCTACGTGAAACGGCCAGCCAGCTTTGGCTATCGAGATTGCGGCCGTTGGTCTTGGCGGCCACCGCCAGCGGTCGGGCCAGAGCTACGCAAATGCCGATCCCCAGCGAATACGCCACCGCGTTGACGACGGCTAACTGCACGCCGAGGAACACCTGCCGGACATATTCGGCGATGTCCTCCGGCAAGCCCGCGGTGATGCTGGCGATGATCGCCCGCAAGTTGAACGCGATATTCAGCAGACTCAGGATCACATTGGGCAGCAGGGCCACAATGATTAGCGCGATAAACGGATGACGGGCGGCGCGTGCCCGCCAGGCGTTTTCGTCCGGCCGCAAGAGCGCTTGCACCTGCGGTTCCAGGCACAGTTGCAACGCCCGGGCCAGTTGTCCGGCGTCGGCAAAGCGGTCCGCCGGATTGGGAGCAAGGCATCGCAGCAGCACGTCGCGCAGCCCACGCGGAAAATCGGCCGGCAATGCCTGCACGGTTTCCGGTGCGACCCCCTCGCGACGCCGCTGGGCCATGTCGGCCACGGTGGCCAGGATACCTTCGGGACGCATTGGATCGTGGAACGGCCGGTCGCCGGTGGCCAGTTCCCAGAGCAGCACGCCCAGCGAGTAGATGTCGCTGCGGGCGTCCAGGTCCTCCGGCTGGACATCCATCTCCGGATGGTAGGCCGCCAACTGTTCGGGCGACATGTACGACAGGCTGCCGCCAAAGAACTCCCGGGCGCTGGCGGCCACTTCGTTGCTGAAGCTGATGTTGAAGTCGGCCAGCTTGGGGCTGCCTTCCTCGCTGAGCAGCACGTTGGCAGGTTTAATGTCACGGTGCAGCACGCCCCGGTGGTGGGCGTACTCCAGGGCTTCGGCCAGGCGGGCGCCAATCCAGCAAACAGCCTCGGGCCACGTACTTTCTTCCAGCACTTGCCGGCTGAGGGAGTACGACGGCCGGGCCAGACCTCGTTCTTCTAATGCCCGGTCGACCAGCTCCAGCACAATTCGGCCGGAGCGGCTTTCGGGCGGCAGGCTGCGCATCTGCTGAATCACGTCTTGCAGCGTGCCGCCAGGCACAAACTGCATGTACAGCAGGTGGACTTCTTCCTCGGGCAGCATCCGCTGATCGTACACGCGGACGATGTGTGGGTGATCGAGCTGCGCCAGGGTTTGTGGCTCGTTGCTGCGGCTGCGTGAGATCTTGAGCGCCACCAGCCGCTGCATCGACCGCTGCCGCGCCAGGAACACAGTGGCAAACGAACCCTTGCCGAGCGTGTTCACCAGGTCGAAGTCGTCGATTTCCTGGCCGACGGTGAACTCGCTGCAACGCTGCGGCGCGATCGACGACATGCTCGGCGCCGGACCGCCGGCCAATTGCATCAGTTCCCGCAATTGGGCCGCGTGTTGCGGGAAACGCCGCAGATAGGCCGAGGTGTCGATCGTCTCGCCCAGGTTTCGCCGCAGATGCAGGTCTTCAAGGATCACATCGCACGGAAGCTGGCCGTCGGGCAGCAGATGGCCATAACGCTCCGCATACCATTCCAGCGTATGCATGCACTGGCGCAAGCAACGCTGTTCCTGGTCGGCCATGATCAGCAGGCCCACGGCCATGGCCCGTACGTCATCAGGGCCGTTGGGCAGAAAGTCGAGCAGCTCGGGCGGCTCGTCATCCGTTTCCCAGCCGCGCACGAACGCATCGACCCGTTCTGAGAGAATCACGTCCCAGTCGGTGCGTAGTGTTTCGCCGTTGAGGCGGGCCGACAGCGATTGTGCGTCGTCCTTCGCGGACAAAGACAGATCTCCTTCACCCGGCATGGTTTGCGGCCTGCAAATCCGATCGGCGCCTTGGTGGCCCCTAAAGGCGTGCCGCCCCCTTTGTGCGGGGGGACGTCTCTTTTGTAACACAGGCGCCCCGGCAGTGGCTAGGAACGCGCCGCAACCAGCTTCCCGATGGCGCGTTCCCGGTACCTGAATCGCGCAAGAAAACACGGCTGCGTGTCCAGCAGGGCCAGGATACGCAGCCGTGGCGGAATGTTCAGGTTGCCAGGACCGCAGAAGCTGCCGGCGGAGCCGCCAGCAGTCGGCGTGCTAGTCTTCGTCCTCTTCCTGGAGGACCGCCTTCTCCTGGATTTCCTTCTGGATATTGGGCGGCACGATGTCGTAGTGGCTGAACTCCAGCGTGAAGCTTCCTTGGCCGCCGGTGATGCTGGAGAGGCTTCGGGCGTACGTGGTGACTTCGCTGAGCGGCACTTCGGCGGTAACGGTCATCATGCCGCCACCGGCCGCGTCGGTGCCCAGCACGCGGCCGCGGCGTCCGGACAGGTCGCTGTTGATATCGCCCAGCTTGTCGCCCGGCACGGTGATCTCGATCTTCACGATCGGTTCCAGCAGGGCGGGGCGAGCCTTCTGGAAGCAGTTGCGGAAGACCATGCTGCCGGCGGTTTTGAACGCGGCTTCCGAGCTGTCCACGTCGTGGTACTTGCCGTAGTGGACTTCCACGCCCACGTTCACCACCTGGTACCCGGCGATTACGCCGCGGCTCATCCGTTCGTAGAAGCCCTTCTCCACAGCCGGCAAGAAATTGCTGGGGATGGAGCCGCCCACGATCGAGTTGACCCACAAGAAGTTGATCTCGGGATCGTGGTGGTATTCCTTCATCTGCGGGAAGCGTTCCGGCGTGCAGAACGTGGCTGGATCAGTGCCTGCGGGGAAGGGGAACATGCGGATGTGGACTTCGCCGAACTGGCCGCGGCCGCCCGATTGCTTCTTGTGGCGGTAGCTGTCCTCGGCGTTGGCCTGGATGGTTTCGCGGTAGGGGATCTTGGGTTCCTTGGTGGTGACTTCCACCTTGTCGCGCCGCTTGAGCCGCTCCTGTACGATCTGCAGGTGCAGCTCGCTCATGCCGGTCATTACCAGCTCTTTGGTCTGCGGATCGCGGTCGAGGTGGAAGGTCGGATCCTCTTCCACGATCTTGTGCAGTGCGCCGGAGAGCTTGGCCTCGTCACCGCGGCTCTTGGGGCTGACGGCCAGGCCCACCATCGGACGCGGGAACACGATCTTGGGCAGTTCCACGTCGCCCAGGCTGCTGCCGGTGTGCAGCTCTTCAGTCTTGGTCACGGCCACGATCTCGCCGGGACCGGCACTTTCGATCGGCTTGGTTTCCGGTCCCTGCACGCGGAAAAGCTGGTTGATCTTGATGCCTTTGCGCGAGCCGGTGGCGGGCACCGTATCGCCGGTCTTCAGCGTGCCGGAGAAGATGCGGATGTAGCTGATCTTCTGCACGAACGGGTCGACGCGCGTCTTGAACACCTGCGCCGCCAGCGGGGCTGCCGGATCGGCCTTGAGCTGCACGTCGTCGCCGTTCTTCTTGGCAGTGCGAACCACGGCCGTGGGCGGTAGCGCGCAGTGCGCGAAAGCATAGAGCAGTTCGTCCAGGCCCGCCCCCGTTTTGGCCGAGCAGCACACGATCGGGATCAACGTGCCGGCGGCTACCGCCTTCTCGATCAGGCGATCGCGTTCCTCGGCCTCGGGCATGATCCCTTCGAAGTATTTCTCCATCGCCGCTTCGTCGACTTCGACGATCGACTCGATCAACTGATCGTGGATCTCGGCCGGGTTAAGCAGCGCGCCTGTGGTATCGCCGCCGGTATCCAGGCAACTGGCCACGCCGCGGAAGTCGTGCCCTGACCCCAGCGGCACGTTGAACGGCACGCAGGCGTTGCCGAAGACCTCTTTGATGGATTCGATCAGTGCCGGGAAGTCGATGTTCTCGGCATCCATCTTGTTGATGATGATCATCCGCCCTACGCCCGCCTTGCCGGCTTCGTCGAAGCTGCGGCGGGTGTTGACTTCGATGCCGCTTTGGGCGTTGATCACGATGGCCGCTGTATCGGCCGCCCGCAGGGCCCCGATGGTCTGACCGATGAAGTCAGGATAACCGGGGGCGTCGATCAGGTTGAAGAACTTGCCGTTGGACTCGAAGTGGACGATCGTCGATTCGATCGAGTACTTATGGTGCTTCTCTTCGTCGTCGAAGTCGCAAAAGCTGTTGCCCGTATCAACGCTGCCTTGGTGACTGATCGCACCGGTCTTGTTGAGCAGGGTGTCGGCCAGGGTCGTCTTGCCCGCTGACCCATGGCCGCAAAGAACAATGTTGCGAATGTCAGCGACGTTGAGCTGCGACATAAAGCCTTTCCTTTCAGCCGGGCGAGAGATGCCCGTGTCCACTTGAGGTCGTTCAGATCTTCCCGCTGCCCACGCGAACCGATGAGCATCAGCCGTCGCGGTGCGACGTGATGCCCCCGCGTGTTGATTGGCTCGTAGCTACGGCTTGACGGTGCGAAACCTCGACGGGTTGCGAAGTGTACGCTGCGGCTTCGGCTTTTTGCGTTATCCCCCCAAGAATGCAGATGTGAGAATTGCCCCCTGTTGTTTCCCCCAGATCAGGCGGCCGCGCGTCTTGGCTTTTGGTGTGGCGACGGTGAGCCGCCTGGTCTACCCCGATGGATTGATCTACGTGCCCGACACCTCCTCGTAACGCAATACGTCGGCCAGGGTGATGCGACCTTCGTACAGGGCGCGGCCGATGATGCAGCCGGCGGCTCCGATCGCGGCCAACCGTTCCACGTCGCGCTGCGTCGTCACCCCACCCGAGGCAATCAGCGGCACGGTGACCGCCGCGAGCATTTCTTCTACGCCGGCGAAGTTGGGACCGTTCAACATGCCGTCAGTGGCAATGTCGGTATAGATTACGGCGGCCAAGGGCTCACCCGCAAACTCGCGAGCCAATGAAGTTGCCGGAGTCTGGCTCGCTTCGCGCCAGCCATCGGTCGCCACAAAGCCGTCGCGCGCGTCGATGCCCAGGCACAACTTGCCGGGATACTTGCGGCACGTGGCCCGGAACCATTCCGGTTCCTTGAGGGCCTTGGTGCCGACCACCATGCGATCGACGCCGCAGGCCAACAGTTGTTCGATCACGCTTTCGTCGCGGACGCCACCGCCCACCTGGCAGGGCACGTCGACGGCGCCGACGATCGCCCGAATGCTGGCCAGGTTGGCCAGCGCGCCGTCGCGGGCGCCTTCCAGATCGACCACGTGGAGCCGCTTGGCGCCTTGACCTACCCAGTGCCGCGCCATCGCGGCCGGATCGTCGCCGAAAATGGTTTCGCGGTCATAGTCGCCCTGCGTAAGCCGTACGCAGTGCCCACCACGAAGATCGATCGCCGGCCAAATCTGCATGAGTAACTGTCGGTGAAAGAAAGGATTCTCGGCGACGCGGAAGGGAACTCCGCATACACGTGAGTTGAAAGACGAAATATGTCACACATCAGGGCGCGATGCAACAATTGGGTCGCAGTCGCACCGCTTAACCTACTATACCACAAACACTTGGAAAGCTCGCCCCGGAAGGGATCGCTTTTTGCGCATGCGGCATCGCTGATGGGTGGCTGGGAGGTGCCTGGTAAAGTATGGCCAAGCGGCTTGTGCCACTCGCCATCCCCCCAGCGGTTTTAGGGCTGCGTGGGCTTGCGAACGACGACCACCCGCAGGTCGCACACGTTGGTGTGCGTGGGGCCCGTTTTGATCAGGGCCCCCAGCGGTTCAAAAAAGTGGTAGGCGTCGTTGCGCCGCAAGAAATCGGTTGGGTCCAAGCCTTGCCGCGCGGCGGCTGCCGCAACTTGGGCATCGATGAACGCACCGGCGGCATCCGTCGGACCGTCCTCGCCATCGGTCCCGCCCGAGAGCAAGGCGATGCCGTCCAAGGCGGTCGATCCACCTTGCTCCAGCAGATGCTGAAGCGCGGCCAGGACCAATTGCTGATTGCGCCCGCCCAAGCCGCGGATGGCAGGATCGGCCAACTTCACCACCGGCTCGCCGCCCGTGATCAGACAGTCGGGCATGCCGGTGGCTTTCATATGCAGGGCCATCTGGGCCAGGTGCTGGCCAACGGTTTCGGCCGCGGGCTCAAGCTGTGTGGCCGCATCGAGGGCTGCCGAATAGCCGAGCCGCTCGGCTTCCTGCCCGGCCGCATCGACGGCGGCGGCATTGTTACCGATGACATGGATTGAGTGCCGGCAGCTTGGCTCCGGCCGCGGCGGTTCATGCTGTAGCACTTCAAACACCGCGGGCAATACGCCGGCTGCGGCGGCATCGTACTTCTCGAGCACTGCCAAGGCGTCGGCCGCAGTCGTGGTATCGGGCACCGTTGGCCCGGAGGCAATCACATCCAGTGGATCACCAATCACGTCGGAGATCACCAGCGTGAGCAGGTAACCAGCCCGGCAGGCTCGCAGCAGCCCGCCGCCTTTGATCCGGCTGAGATGCTTGCGGACGGTGTTCAGCTCAGTGATGTTAGCCCCGGCGCCGCTGAGATGCCGCGTAAGTTGTTGCTTGTCGGCCAGGGTAATGCCTTCGGCCGGGGCAGGCAGCAGGGCACTGCCGCCACCGGATAGCAGGCAGATCACCAGGTCGTCGGCTTGCGCCTCGCTCACCAGCCGCAGGATCTCGCGGCTGCCGACGATGCCGGCTTCGGTAGGTTCGTTGACACCGGCGGGCCGGGCGGCATGCAGATGGGTCGCCGTGAGTTCGTCGGCATCCTCGCAGCCTTCCGGCACATTGACCCAGCCGGTGACGTGCTTGTTGCGGAGCAGGTTCGTTCCCAGGGCACGTTCCAGCCCGACAGCCATGCCGGCCCCGGCCTTGCCCGCCCCGACGACGATGATCCGCCGCAATTGATTCAGGTCAAAGATCTCGCCGGCGATCTGCAGGACCGTGCCTTCAACGGTGACATGCTCGGCCACCAGGCGGTCGGAACGTACGGCATCCACGCCGGCTTGCCAGATGCGCAGGGCATCGCGGCGGAGTTGTTCGGCAAGTTGCATCCCTTCGGTGCTCATGCTCCGGCCCTCCGGATGCGCAGAATGTCCATCCACTGTGTCGGTTGCTCCAGGGTGAACTCGCCCAAGCTGTTGGGCGATGCGGCACACAGAATGACGCCGATGAGCAGACGAACCTGGCCATCCAAATAACGGCCGGCGATGGAGCACCAGCGCGTTTGCTTGCCGCGATCGCCAGGCAATCGGCAGGCCGCAAAGAAGCTGTTGGCAAAGCCCAGGGGGCTGAGCTGCGGCGGCCAGATCCGAACCAGTGGTTTGTCGCGCTCCACGATTTCGCTCAGGCCCGGCACCACGCGGTCGATCACGTCGGGCAGCTGCTCGGTGCTGGGAAAGCCGCCGCCGGTACCCATCGGGGCCAGCACCATCGCGGCAATCCGCACGGGGGCTCCGTAGCATTCCAACTGGATACCACCGGACGGCGGGCCATGGCTTTCCAGTTGGCTCACATCGATGCCGGGCGGCGGTGCGATTGTGGGCGCAGTGGCCTTGCGGCGCCGCAGCACACCCATCAGTACGATGAGAACGACCACCGCGATGATGGCCAGCAAGGCCAGGATCACAGTGTTCTGTTGCAATAGTTCTGGCACAGTACACTCAAACTGCGAAGGAACGAACCGCCCGCAAACACGTCAGCACAGCCCCCGCGAATTACAGCATCCGCGAGGCTGGCCTTCAAGAAGCCGGGAAGGCCGCGCTAGCGAGAATCTCGCACAAGATGCCGGGGGGGCTTAGCCCATGGGCCGGCTGAGCGAAAAGATCGGCAGCAGCAGCGCCATGCCGATGCCGCCCACGATCACGCCCATGATGGCGATCATCAGCGGTTCCAGAACGCTGGTGGCGGTCTTGAGGGCAATTTCCACCTGCCGATCATAAAACTCGCTGACCTGGCTGAGCACCATGTCGAGCTTGCCGGTTTCCTCGCCCGAGGCGATCATTTGCCGCAGCGTGGGCGGGAACAGCCTCTCATCGTTGAGAGCGTCGTTGATCTCGTTACCGGCGGTCACCTGGTCGATCACGTGCCGCCACAGGCGCTCGTAATGCACGTTGCCGGAAACGTCCGCCGCCAGTTGCAGGGCATCGAGCATCGATACGCCGCCCTCGACCATCACGCCCAGCGTGCGGATGCTGCGGCTGAGGATCACTTTCTTCACCGCCGGTCCGATGATCGGCATGTTGATCTTGATGCTGTCCCAAATCTCCTGCCCCCTGTCGGTGTGCTTGGCGTAGATCAGGCCGGCGACGACCGTTACCAGCCCGGCCAGCCACCAGTACCAGTGCTGGATCAGGGCGTCGGAAACGACCATCAGCAGACGCGTAATCTTGGGCAGTTCCACGCCGCGGTTGGCGAAGATGGGGGTGAACTGCGGCAACACCCAGGTGAGCAGAAAGATGGTCACGCCGATGGCCATCACCAGCATCACCATCGGGTAGGTAAGCGACGCCCGCACCTTGCTGATGGTTTCGTGCTGGCGGCGAAGGTACTCGGCGATGCGCACGAGCATTTCGCCCAGGCTGCCCGTCGCTTCGCTGGCTTTGACCAGCGAGACGTAGGTCTTGTCGAACAGCTTGGGGTGCTTGGCCAGCGCCGCCGAAAAATCCTGCCCGGACTCGACCGCGTGGCGAAGCTGCTCCAGCACGCTGCGGAACGTAGGGTTCTGCTCCTGGTGGATCAGCCCGGACAAGGCGCTGGACAACGACACGCCGGTCTCGATCATCACCGCCAATTGGGTGGTGAAGAAGATGACATCGGTGCGGCGCACGGGACGGCGGAACAGCGTCAGCTCCAGCGGTTCCACCGCGGCGTCGTCGTCACCCATCGCGCTGGCGTTCCAGGTGCCGGCATCATCGAACAGACCTCGCAAGGCGGGGCTGGCGCCGGATTCGGCCGTTTTGTCGAAGGTAGCCCGCATGGTACTTGGCTCACGATGGAACGTCGGACTGGTCACGGCTGGCGGCGATTCGCGCCAAAGGCGGCTTACATGTCACCGCAGGCGTGCAACACCTCTTCAACCGTGGTGATGCCTTCGCGAACCTTGCAGAAGCCGTCGTAACTCAGCGGCTTCATGCCGGCGGCTCGGGCAAGGTTCCGGATCTGGAGCACATTGGCGCCGGAGGTGATGGCGTCGCGCATTTCGTCGTCGTCGAACGTGACCAGTTCGTGAATGCCGATGCGGCCACGGTAGCCGGTGTTGCGGCAGTGGCGGCAGCCGGCCCCCTTGTAGAACTCGTCGACTTCAAAGCCCATCCGTTCGATGGCTTTGCGGAGCGTGCGCGGCGGATCGTATTTCTGCCGACACTTGGGGCAAATGCGGCGGACCAGCCGCTGGGCCAGCACCATGTTGAGCGCGGCCGCAATCAGGTACGGCTCGATGCCCATGTTGATCAGCCGCGTCACCGCCGAGCAGGCATCGTTGGTGTGCAGGGTGCTGAGCACCAGGTGACCGGTGAGGGCCGCCTGGATCGCGGTGCGGGCGGTTTCCTCGTCGCGGATTTCGCCCACCATGATGATGTCGGGGTCTTGCCGCAGCAGCGTGCGCAGGGCCTTGGAGAAGGTCAGGCCGACTTTCTCCTGCACCTGGAACTGGTTGATCAGCGGCAAGTGATACTCGATCGGGTCTTCCACCGTGCAGACGTTGTTCTCCATCGTGCTGACGGCGTTAAGGGCCGCATACAGCGTGGTCGACTTGCCGCTGCCGGTGGGGCCCGTGACGAGAATGATGCCGTTGGGGGCGTTGATCTTTTCGCGCAGTCGCGTGAGGATGTCTTCGGAGAAGCCCAGCTCTTCCAGGTTGAGCGAGACACTGCGCGTATCGAGCACGCGGAGCACGGTTTTCTCGCCCTTGCTGGTGGGGAAGGTGCTCACGCGGAGGTCGATCTTGCGGCCGTCGAGCATCACGTGGATGCGGCCGTCCTGCGGCAGCCGTCGTTCGCTGATATCGAGCGAGGCCATGATCTTGATACGGCTGGTGACGGCCCCGGTCAGATGCTTGGGCACGTCCAACGCCTTGTGCAGCCGGCCGTCGATGCGGTTGCGCACCCGCAGGCTGCGTTCGGCGGGTTCGATGTGAATGTCGCTCGCGCCTTCCTTGACGGCCGTATAAATGATGTAGTTGACCAGCCGGATTACCGGTGATTGCCCGGCCACCTCTTCAACATCGCCGATATCCTCGATGGCGTCTTCGATCAAGGTGATATCGGCGCCGTCGGAGTCCTCGATGATGTCATCGATGACGAACACCTTGGAGTCGGGCAGGTTTGTCAGCATCCGCCGAATGTCTTTGGCGGTAGCGGCGACGATCTGCACCTTGAGTCCGGTCAGGCTGGCGATCTCATCGATCAGAAACAGGTTGGAAGGCTCGGCAACCGCGATCGTAAGCGCGTCGCGGATCACGTACAGCGGCAGGACCAGATTGTTCTCGATGTATTCGCGCGGCAGGATGTCGACCACGCGGGGGTCGCCGATCCGTTGGTCGAGCCGCGCAAACGGCACGCCGTAATCGGCGGCCAGGCATTCGATGACCTGCTCTTCTGTACACAGTTGCAGATCGACCAGGATTTCACCCAGTAGCCGGTTATGCCCCAGGGCGCTGCGCTGGGCCTCGAGCGCCCGTTCCAGGTCTTCGCGCGAGATGTAGCCCCGCTCCAGCAGGCGGCTTCCCAGGCGATTGGGCTGAGGGCTTCCGATCATGGTCGGGCACCGGGCGGCGAGGACTAAAGCGACGTGTGTGTTGTGTGCGGGGAAAGGAAAAGGAGGGAATTGCGGCGATGCCGCGGCGGCTCAGCGAAAGCTTTTGACCGCGTCGACTACGCTGTCATAGATTTCGAACTGCTGGTCGAGCCGGGTGATCTCCAGAATCTTGCGATTCAGCACGCTGTTGGTGGCGAACTTCACGTCGCCGCCCGACTCGCGCAGCCGGTCGGCCAGTTCACACATGGCGGTCAGGCCAGCGCTGTCGAAGTTCTCGGTGTTGTCCAGGTCGAGCACCACCTGGTTTTGCGGCAGCGACGAGACAAACGCCAGGAAACCGTCGGCCTGATCGGCCGCCAGTTCCTCAGGCGTGTGCACTACCACGGTATCGCCGAAGACTTCAACGGGAAGTTTCATCGCGCAGGTTCCAAAACGGGGTTACCGCCCGAATTACGACACATGCTCCGCCAACGCCATTTGAACCTGTTCGACCACTTCGCGGGGGCTGAACGGCTTGGCCAGGATGGCCTGGATGCCCCACTGTTCGGCCACTTCGCGGCAGGCCATTTCGTACCCCTTGGCGGTGAGCATCATGATCGGGAGCGGCGGTTTGCCTTCGTCGGCCTGGCGTACCCGTTCAATCAGTTCAAAGCCGTTCATCACCGGCATCTGCAAGTCGGTGATCAGCATGTCGGGGCGCCGAGCCTGGAAGGCTTCCCAGGCTTGGCCGCCATCCTCGGCGCAGCGGACGGAGTAACCGGCGCGTTTGAGCTTGAACTCAACTGCCCGGAGAATGTGCAGTTCGTCGTCGCAAATCAGGATGTCGTGACTCAAGGATCACTCCTGGCAGGAGGAGGTTAAGAGCTAACCCAGTTCGGCCGCACCGGGCAGGGTGACGGTAAACGTGCTGCCTTCGCCCAATTGGCTGCGGACGCTGATGCGCCCGCCGTGCATGTCCTCGATAATCGTCTTGGCGAGCGACAGGCCCAGCCCGGTGCCCGACGCCATGTGGGTATCCTTCTTCACCCGGTAGAAGCGGTCGAAGATCCGGCGGCAGTTTTCGGGCGACAGGCCGACCCCCGTATCTTCCACCTCGAACTGCACCTCGCCGTCCAGGTTGCGGCTGCGCAAGGTGACGGTACCGCCCTCGGGCGTGTATTTCACCGCGTTGGAAAGCAGGTTGATCGCCGCCTGCAAGAGCTGGTCGTGATCGACCAGTACCGGCAGATACAGCGGGCTGAGTGCCGAAACCAGCGTGATGTTCTTGGCCTCGGCCGCCGGTTTGACGGTCTCGTACGCCTCGATCAGGATGCTGTTGAGCGGCTGCGAAACCTTGTGGATCTCGACCACGCCGGACTCGATCCGGGCCAGGTTCAGCACGTTGTCGATCAGCCGGTGCAAGCGATCCGTCTGGCTGTTGATGATGTTGAGAAACTCCTCGCGGGTTTCTTCGTCCTCGGCATCGCCGTCGACCAGCAGTTCGACATACGCCTTGATGCTGGCCAGCGGTGTTTTCATCTCGTGGCTGACCGCCGATACAAACTCGGCATATCGCTGCTGAGCCGCCTTTTGCGAGGTGATGTCACGCAGCACGACCACCGCGCCTTGCGGGGGCTGCATCGTGGCCAGCACGCCCGATTCCGAGGCCGCCAGCGTTTCGGCTTCCTTGGCCGCGGCCGAAGTAAAGCTGCACGTGGTGACCTCGTGCCAGCGCGGGCTGCCGTCGGGACCTGGCAGTTGGATTTCTTCCTGCCGCGTGGTGTGCGTTTTGCGCCGCTGGGTATCGTTGAGCAGATCGAGCAACTGCTCGCAGCGGGGGATGTTCCGAATGGCGCGGCGGTATGCCTCGCCGGCGTTGAAGTTGAACAACCGCTCGGCGCTGGGGTTCGCCTGAACCAGCTCGCCGTATTCGTCGACCACCAACACCGGCTCATTCAAACTGGCCAGCACCAGCGAGGCCAATTCATGGTCGGCGGCTTTCTTGCGCAACTGCACCTGCAAGGCCGCCCTGGCGTCTTCTGAATCTTGCAGCCGCGAAGCCAGCGAGTGGTAGCGCTCGGCCAGGTTATTGATGACGTCGCGCAGCGGATGATCGGCGGCCAGCGGAATAACCGGCGGTTTCTCGTCCAGAAAATCGTGGTCCGGCCGGGTGAGCAGACTTTGAATCGCGTGTTTGCCCTGGGCCAGTTGCCGCCGCCAGCGTACGCAGATTGTGGTGACTGCAAACAGTGCCAGGGCGGTGGTGCCCAGGTAAAGCAGGGCCGCAAGCTGCGGCGAGAGGGGGCCCAGCCAAGGTTGCGCAAGCCAGCTCACGGCTGCCGCGAGCGAAAGCGCCAACGAACAGCCGGCAAGCCAGAATGGTAACCCACAACGATTCATTGGATTCTTTCCGGTGCGGAAAACGACGCTACCCGGCCCGGCTCGGAGGCAGAGATCTCCCGATCCCTCGCCTCCGAACCGGCCAGGCAGTTCCTCCCGTTGACCGGAAAGCAGCCGCTGACGACATCAACGCCTGAGACGTGTGCGACTTGCCTCGACCGCGCCCGCCTGCTCGCGATCAAGGCCGGATGTCGAGCGGCATCCTTGCGGCTACCGTTCAGCGCTGATCGCCGTATCGCGGGTCGAGTTGGGCTGCACGCTGCAGGTTTTCGTCCGCCTCGCGCTGCTTCCCGAGCTTGTTCAAAGTTGAGCCGAGTAAAAAGTAGGACAGGGCAGAAGTACTGTCCAAAGAAACCGCACGCTCCAAAGCCTGCGCGGCTTGGTCATACTCCCCAGTGCGGTAGTAGGCCGTACCAAGTGTGCGGAAGATGCGGGCTGTAGTGTCCGGCCGGGTCGTGGCGGCCTCCAGCAGCTCGATGGCCAGGCTGTTTTCGCCGTGCCGCATGGCTTCTACCGCCACGGCCACTTCGGCGGCTTCGCGATCCTCGGCAGCGACAGTCGCCGCGGCGGCCTGCTGCAGGTACCGGCGGCCTTGCTCGGTTTGATCCGCCTTGAACGCCCGCTGGGCTTGCGCGAGCAGGGCATTGTAGTCGGCGGCCGCGGTGCTCTTGCCCGGGGTGATGACACGGCTGCGGCGAGTCACGGCCGCGCCGCGATTCTCGTCGGGATTCGACCGCACCGTGGCCCCTGTGCCGGCTTTCTCAGACGAAGTGGCAGGCGACGCACCGTAGAAGCCGGTTCGGCGCGGGGATGTCCGGGGAGCGGCTGATGTCGTATCGCTGATGGGCCTGAGCCGCAGGCTGGAGCCAGCAGCCGGGGCCGCCATTTCGGCCGAGGCCTTTTGAACCTGCGAGTCTACGTCGTCATCGCTGGCCGTAACACGGGCGGCTGCCTGATCGGCTTCACTCGCGAGGTCCTGGTTGATCCGCAAGCGGACCCGATCCGAGGGGGCCGGCTGCTTCTGCTGGGGAGCGCCGGCGGTTACCAGCGGCTGCGCACTTTGAGGCTCAAACTCTCTCGGCGGTTCGCTAGAGCACACGCTGCACACGCGTTCGCTGTTGGAACGATTGGTGGTCGAAGTCCCTGTCAGCATCGCCGCGCGTGCCGTGGGCGACGTCATCACGCGGAACACTTCGACATGCTCGTCCATCGAATCGGGTGAACTGATCGGCTCGACCGCGGCAAGGTCGGCGCTGTCCAAGCGGCGTGGCTCTTGTTCCGCAGGCTTGGTCGGCTCGGTACTCATCACCACGGCCGAGGCCTTGCCGTCCAGCCGCAGCGGAGCCGGCTCGGCGGGCGTGGTCGCCGTCGCGGTGGTTTCAGGCGAAGCAGTGTGCTTAACCGGCGCCGCTTGCGTGAGCAGGTCGCCGCTGCCGCGCTTGGGATGGCCGCTGGCGGCATCGACCGTGTACTGATACATCGTGTCTTCGGGAGCCAGTTGAGCCGCCCGTTCGTACAGGGCCAGGGCCTCGCGGTCGCGTCCGGTCGCGGCCAGGAGCGTGCCCAGCGTGTGGAACGCCCGGGCGTCCTGCGGCCGTTCGCGGCAAAGCTGCGCCACGCGGCTGATGGCGTCCTCGGGGCGATTGGCAAGCAGGCACCATTCGGCCAGCAGCAGGTTGGCGTCGCGATGTCGCGGGTGCGCGGCCAGCGCTTCGTCCAGATATCGCTTGGTGCCGTCGCTGTTGCCCTGCTTCCAGCAGTTCAGGGCCAGCTCGTAGCAGCGCTGCGCGCGATCGAGGTCGCGGCCCGTCGAGGTGCCAGTGGCCATCGTTTGCACCGAGGCGCTTCGATCATCACGCGGTGCGGCTTGCGTGCGAACCTGAGCCGACGCGCGCCGTACGGCAGGCGAGGGCGTAATGTTGGCAGCCGTGGCCGAATGGCTGCTGGGCCACGGCACGTTAGGATGAACCGCCGCAGACGGCTGGCTGGGCATGGTCCGCTCCCAGGGAGCCGCCGCACAGCCAATCGAGGCCGAGGACGTGCAATACGTCAACAACACCGCCCAGCCGCTGAGGCTCGGAAGGTTCCATCCGAATCGCATTCTCATGGCTCTCTCCTGGTCGTACGACGGGCCGGTTTTACGCCATCGCGTGGACGTTGGTTGCGGTCGCCGGTCGAAAGGCGTTTGAAGCTTCCGAGGTTTCCCGGCGGCATTTCCGCGCCACGTGGATGTCTGTTGTTCGTGTTTGGGGCAGCGACACCTGACCAGCAGGTGCCAGTGGTTACTACTCCGCCAGTTCATCCAGTACCCAGTTCGACATGGCGTCCGACCTGGGCCTGGTTGCCGATGTGGCTTTGGTTTGCGGCACCGCGCCGGCACGGCGAACCACAGCCGGCTGCTGCACCTGCCTGGCTTGAGACGGCGCTGGCAGACGCCGCGAGGTAGCCGGGCCATGCAGCGGCGGGGCCGATAGATGGCTCGGCTGCGCCGGCATCTGGGGATCGCGAACGTGCGGGGCCTGTTGTTGGACGGGCACCATTTCCGGCGGCAGCACGTCGATGGTGGCTTCCAGCGGCAAGCCATCGACCTCGCCCGGCAGCGGTCCATCGAGCAGGTTCGGCTCCACGCCCGCGGCCATCCGCGACCGCAGGGTGATCGCCTTACGGTTGCTGGGATTGATCTCCACGGCAAGCTGGATGTACCGCCAGGCCCGTTCGCGGTCGCCCTCGCGGTAGGCTTGCTTGGCCAAGTGGCAATACTTCTCGCTCAGATTGTTCCGCGACCAGTAGGCCATGTTGTCGGCTTGCGTGGCATGCCGCAGATGGAACTCGCACGCCGCCCGATCGCCTTCGACGGCCAGCTCATCCTGTTGCACGATGCGGGGCGTGAGCAGCACCACGATTTCGGTCCGCGAGGTTTCCTCCGCCGACGTGCGGAACAGCTTGCCCAAGAGCGGCAGGTTGCCCATCAGCGGCATCTGCTTGACGTCGTTCTTGAGGTTGTCGCGCATCAGGCCGCCGATGATGACGGTCGAGCCGTCCCGGACCATCACGTTGCTCGTCACTTTAGTGACCTGCTTATCCGGCAGGGTCAGGCCTTGTTCGATCCGCACATTGCCCGTGGAGAGTTCCGGGTGGACCTCCATGCGGATCATGCCGTCGGGCGAGATGAACGGCCGGATACGAAGCTGCGTGCCGACCTCCAGGAACTCCACGCTTTGCGTGGCCGTGGTTTCGGTCACGGTGGTGTTCACGTAGCCCAACTGGCCGCCGATCAACACCTCCGCCCGCTGCTTGTTGAGTACCAGCACCCGCGGCGTGGCAATCACACTGGTGTCGCCGATGGTTTCCAGAGCCTTGATGAATGCCCCCAGGCTCGAATCGAGATAGGCGAACTTGAGACCGCCGTTCTCGAAGTTCACGCCATCGATCGAGGTCGGCGGAGAGCCGATGCCAAAGCGGATGGTGCCCTGGTTGCGGAGGAATTGGAAGTCGACGCCGCACTCGTATTTGTCATCGAGGGTCACGCTCAGGATCATGGCCTCGATGGCAACTTGCATCGGCGGGCTGTCCACGGCACGCACCACCTGTTCGATCTCGCGCAGCACGCTTTCGCGGTCTTGCACCAGCAGCGTGTCGCCGCCGGAGAAACTGTCGCCGCCCACTTCGTTATCGTTGGTGCCGATGCCCTGGCCCGGCGGCGTGCTGACACTGATTTTGCCCAGCGAGGGCGTCAGCAGTGGCGTGATGAGCGTATGCAGTTCCGCGGCCGAAACGTAATAGGGCCGGAAGATCCGCGTGCCGATCCGATCATACGCCTGCTCCATCTCCACGAAGTCAGCCGGCGTGCCTACGTAGATGAAGCGGTCTTCACGCCGGGCGATGTAGCCGGTGGAACGCAGAATCGCTTCGAGCGCGTGATCGACCGTAACGTTGCTCAGCGACACTGATACCTGGCCGGAGACGCTGCGCATGGCCACGATGTTCAGCCCCGACTGCTCACTGAGCAGGGCCAGCACGTCGCGGATGTCCTGGTTGCGGGCGTAGATCTCCAAGTGGTCGTCATGCTCGCGGACGACGGGACCGCCTTGTGGTTGAGGCACGCCTGCGGTCGGCAGCGGCGGCGCGATGGGACCATCGGCGGCGCGCGGAGCCGGCGCTTGACCTTGCTCCGGCAGAGGCTCGCTGCGCCGAATGTTCAGGCCGTTTTGCCCGTGGTGATTCCGGCTGCCCGGGTTTGCGTCCTGCCTGATGATGGCATTGCCGGGAGCGGCAGGCGCTGCCGGCACGGGCGTGCCTTGCCCACCCTGGAGGTCACCCGAAAACTCTTGAGCGGCTTGCAGCAGATTGCCCAGTTCATTAGGCAAACCGGCCGGAAGTGGCGGCGCTGCTGGGCCGCCCTGCGCCACGCGAGGAGCATCATCTTCCGATGTTTGCCGCGAGGGAATCGAAGTTATTTGTTCCGATGCCGCTGGACGCACGCTGCGATCAGGAAGTGTACGGCGGGGGACGATGCGTCGCGGCTGGTTGGCACTGCCGATGGGAGCCGCGTCAGAGGCGTCGATGGCTGCCGCAGGCTGGGGGGCACGCTCGGTCGCCTGGTTGATCGGCGCGGCTTCCGCAACCTCCGGCGGAAGCAGACGCGGGGCATTCAGTTCCGTTGGCTGCATCGGCAGCGGCGAGGTGCATGCTGGGGCCGACGGCTTCGAAGCAGCCGCATGATCCGCCGGAACGTGCGGCCGTGAGGCCGAAGCCATCGCAGCGCCGGCCGCGATGCCTACGTTGCCGCAATCCACACGACGGCCTAGTTCGCAATCCGCTTGGGCGCTGGCCAGCACGGTACTGGAAGGTTGCGAGTCACCGCGGTTAGCGGTCTGAGCATCTGCGTGATTAACTGCGGCTACGATTGCCGTGGCGGCTTCGCTCGCGGTCGGGGTATCCGCAAAGTCCAGCGTGTGGGCAACCAACACGGCCAGAGCCGCGCCACTGCCGCAGCACACCAGGAGTGTCAGGAACTTAGCGGCGATACCCATGTTCATCCGTGAAAACGCAGGAAGTCAGCCGTGACTTCAAACGGGGGCAGCAATCTGCTGACCGACGGCGATCGAGTTGAGGCCTCGGCGCGGAAACACGCCCAGGCGATTCAAACCTTCAAGGGCTGCGACGTGGTCGTGGCGATGTGAATGGAGGGCTCTTGGCCGCTCGCAGGCTACTGTGCCCGGCGAATCTCCAAGTGCGGTGATTGTTCGTGACGCGGTAGCGACTGTTCGAAGCGGTAGCCGTCAGCCAGGCGTTCCAGCACGATGTGGTCGCGATCGATGGACACGATGCGGAACTCCATACCCTGCGCGGAGCACACCTCGCCTTGCTGATAGGCGCGGCCGCCGATCAGTGCCGACCGCCGCAGGCGGCCCAGGATGATCGCCGTCAGCGGCAGCATAACGGGTTTACGATCCAGGGCCGGGGCGTCCTCCTCGGCGGACGGTTGCGGACTGTCGCTGGTTTGCTCGCTGGCTATCGTTTCCAACGGGGGCGCGGTTGCTGCCGCTATCGGTCGGAACGGGTCGCGAGCCACCGGCAAAGTCGCGGCCGAACGCATCCGCTCATCGGCGGCGATCTGCTCCAGCAGACCTTCCCAGCTTGCAGCCGCAGGGGCCATAGCCGCGACCGTGGGCAGGTTGGCCGCCGGATCCGGTTGGATCGCAAGAGGGGCCACGCTGGCCGTCAGTTCCGCCGCCGTGGGCAGCTTGTCGCCCGGTTTGCCGGCCACCAGCCGGCTCAGCAGCGGGGCCCAATACCACAGGGCCACCGCCAGCAGCACGGCTAGCACCGCCGCCTTCTGGGGCGAACGCCGAACCTCGGCTTTGAACCGCTGCGCGAGGGTGGCTGGCATCTCGGTTACCTTCCGTCTCCGTAGTTATCGGACGGCGGAGCAATCGACCTAATCCGAAAGATTCGACTTTTCCGCAAAAATTACCAGCTTCAGCTCACACTTCAGCTTTGCCTGATCGTCACGGTCGGGCGTGAGTCGCAATTCATCCACCCAAAGGGTGAATGGCAATGCTTCCAGTGACTGCAATGCTGCGAAGATCTGTTCCAGCGTACCCTGGCAGGTGAGCCGGACCGTGGTTTCGCGCAGGTAGCCTCGCTGCACGCTGGGCTCGGGAACAAACTGCGTGGTGACGGCACCGAGTTGCCCTATAGCGTGCGACACGGCCGCAAAGACGCTTGCGGTGCTATTGCCGGCAGCTTGCCGCCAGGCCGCCACGAACTGCGTGGTCCGCTCAACCTCGTCGCGCTGGCGGTCGAGCCGGGCTGGCAGCAGCAGGGCTTCTTGAACCTGCTCGCGATGGCTTGCCAGTTGCTGTTGGAGCTGGCGGATCTTCTGATTGGTTGGCCAGAACGACAACCAAAGGAAGGCCACCGTGCCGACCGCCATCAGTACCAACAGCAGCCGGTTGCCGCCGCGATGGGGGGGGCGGGCCGCCGATGCATGGGCCCCCGATACAGGGGCCGACGAGCTCGCTGTTTTCATCTCCCACCTCCCTGGCCGCTGGCCGAAGGGAACGATGTGAGCATACCTGAGGCAAGACTTCCAGCGGTGCGCGAGGCGGCCGGTTGCTTCTCGCCGTAGCCGGGCCGCAGCTTCAGACAGACCTCGAACGCGCATCCTTGGATGTTGCCGTCATCGCGCAGCGACTCGATCGAGATCAGTTCCACGGCTGAGAACAGTTCGTCCTCGGCCAGGCGTTGCAGATACGTGTGCAGCACCGCCTGGTCGTGCGCCACGCCATTGATCTGTACGACGGTGATGATTGCGGAGCGCTCTTCGCGCAATCGCTGCCGGTCAGCCAGCGCCGGAGGGGCAGGCGGTTGGTCTTGGTCCTTCCTGTCGGCGGTTGGACGTTGCCAGAACGGCGTGGACGATGACTGCTGCGCCAACGGGTAGAGCCGCAGTTCGGTCAGGTAGATGCTGTCCGGCACACGCGGCAGGATCGCCGCCAAAACTTGCGTGCGCGGCCAGGGATGCTGCAGGTAGGTCACCAGTTGGGCTGCAGCACGGTCGCGGCTGAGCCGTTGTTCGGTCTGTGCCAGTTGGGCCGCATATTGCTGCGCTTCGGTGAGTTGTTGTTGTGCCTGGGCCAGTTCCGCCTGAAGGTTTCCCAGCTTGGCCCTTTGGGCGACGCTGCCCAGTGCCAGCAGCCCCAGGTAAGCGCCGAGCACGACCACCCGCCAAAGGAAGTTTCTCCTTTGGACGTGCTGCTCGCGGTATCGCGGCGGCAGGAAGTCGATCTCGTTCCAGGTGGTCACGGAATCGGTTGCTCGTCTTACCAGGGGGACAGCCTTAACCAACGCGTCTATTCGATCCGCCGCAGGGCCATCCCGGCGGCAACATCCCACTGCGGGGCTCTGCCCGGCAGCAGTTGCACATCGCAGCCGCGGAGCGGTTCGGCGATTTCGGTGGGCAGCTCCAGCCGCTGTTCAAACCACGAGGCCAGGTGCGGCGTTGCTTCGCCTCCGCCCAGTACCACCCGGGCCAGCTTCTGACCTCGAAATGTGACGCTGTGGTATCGCAGGCACAACGAGATCTCGCCGGCCAGGCGATCCATCACGGGCCGAATGGCGTCGTTGACTGTGCGGACAATCTCGGGATCTTGCCGATCGCTGCGGCGTTCGCCGTTGTGCCGCCGCAGCAGCGCCGCGTCGGAGACTTTCATCTTGAGGAGCCGCGCCGCCGACTCGTCGAAGTGCCGGCCGCCAACGTCCAGGTACTTGATGAACAGCACCCGGTCGCCTTGCACGATGACCACCACCGTGTTGGAGGCTCCCAGGTGAATCAGCAACGCCGCGTTCTGGCGGTCTTCTTCTCGGCGGTATATGTGCTGGTAGCACCGGATCAATGCCAGCGGTTCGGCGTCGACGGCCGCCGGCCGCAGTCCTGCCCGTTCGATAATTTCCAGCGTGCGATCGAGTGTCGCCTGGCGGCAGGCCATGACAATCACTTCCCGCTTGGTGCGGTCGCCCTGCCGCACGTCGCCCGCCTCCAGGTACCGCAGTTCGGCCTCGTTGAGGTCAAACGGTAACCGCGAGGTCACTTCCTGCCGCACCATGGCTGCCAGCGGTTCTTCGCTCTTGGGAACGCGCACGTTCTGCACGAACAGCTCGCGGGCACCCAGGCAGATCACGGCCGCGCGGCCTCGAAAGCCATGGGCCTCCAGCGCTTCGCGCAGCGTTTGCACCGCGGCGGCGTCGCGGCGATCAGGATCGGTTTCTTCGTCACCAGGGAAGGCAACCCGGGCGGCCGCGTACACCGACGACTGATCGGCGGTCAATTGGAGCAGCTTCAGCGAGCTGTGCCCCCAATCAATCGCGATGGGACCGAATCGGCGTTGAGCAAACCAGCCAACCATGAGGTGCTAACGGGACGATGATACGTTTGTGATGCCGATCGTGTGTGGATGTCCAATAGGCGATGAGCGGCGGTTGGCCCGGATGGCGTTATTTGTCGTGACCTGCCGGTTGCTAGGGGCCAGTCGACTGGATTTCGCCCAGGCGTACCAGGCCGGTGGCCGGGTGAATATGCAGCACCATCCATCGCTGTGCGGCACCATGTCCGGCGGTCAGCCAGACCACGGTTTCCGCAGCCCGCGTGGGATCACCCAACGGGCCAAACTCCACGTCGTTCACCGTGGCTCCACCGGCCCTGGCCCCGACCAGTCGCACGCTGATTGCCAGGCTGGGGAAGCGTTCCAACTTGCCGATCCGGCGGTCGGGCGGATCGGAAGGTGAGCCAAAGCCGTCGGTGGGCAGCGTGTCGAGTGCCTTATTCAGTCCGGAATGTTGCAGGATGTATTGTTGTTTGGGCACGTCGAACGTGATGCGATACCGGCTGTTGCTCATCATCGCCAGGCTTCGCGCGTAGCCGATATCGGCGGCAATCATCTCGGCCGTGCCACGCAACTGCTCGGTTACGGCCGGCTGATGGTGCGGCAGCGCCAGGGCCGCCAGGATCCCCAAGAGCGCGAGTACGATCAGCATCTCCATCAGCGTGAGGCCGCGGCGGATCGTTGCAGCGCGTTGCATGGGCGATATTTCAACAGCGTCGGCAGAGTGGCCATGAGCGGCGGACCAGCCGGCACGCCGCTGGCTACTGCGACACCGTCACCTTCAGCCTGCCCGACTTCAACAAGTCGTTCTGCTCCTTGAGCAGGGCTTTGATTTCGCGAAGTTCGTTGATTGTTTCAAACCGCTGTTCGACCGCGTTGGCGAACGGCAGCTTGGGTGGGTTGTTTTGGCCGGTGGACTTCTCTTGGAAGCCTAGCACGCACCAGAACCCGACATTGACGGCCAGCAGGGTCATAAACCGGTAATCGAACCGTGCGCGCATGGCGATGGCCTCCTCGTTTGATGGGCTGCGCCCCGGGGACACTTCAGTTTAAGGGGGGCTTAGATGCGTCCTGTGCGCAGTGCCACGCAGAAAGATAGCTCGGCCGGCGCGGTACGCGGGGTGGGCCAGAAATGCTGCATGTGCCCCCTCTGGAATGACGTGCGGATCGTAGCGATGGACGCGGTCGCACCGCCGGACGGGATGTTCCCGGTGGTAACGATTTAACTGGGCGGCGGGGAGCCGCTGCGGGGCGAACGACCGCGCTCCCGGAGAATACGCCCGTTGGCCCGAAGGTGCCGCGCAACAAGAAAGCCGCGGCGGTGGTGGCCGCCGCGGCTGCACAGCGTCTTGGGTTTTCTTGGCGAGGCGTCAAACTGGTTCGCAGGCGACCGCGTCCAACGCCTCAGGCCAGGTTGGTTTACTCGGGGAACAGCTTGGTCGAGAGGTAGCGTTCGCCGAGGTCGGGCAGCACGGCCACGATCAGCTTGCCGGCGTTTTCGGGCCGCCGAGCGAGCTGGAGCGCGGCCCAGGCGGCAGCGCCGGAGCTGATGCCGCACATCAGGCCTTCCAGTCGAGCCAACTGGCGGCCGGTTTCCATGGCGTCTTCATCTTGAACCTGGATGACTTCGTCAATCACCTTCAGGTTCAGCACGTCGGGGATGAAGCCGGCGCCGATGCCTTGGATAGTGTGCTTGCCAGGCTTGAGTTCCTGGCCGGCGAGCTTCTGGGTGATGACCGGGCTGTTGGCCGGTTCGACCGCCACGATCTTGACGCCCGGCTTGCGCTCCTTGAGCACTTCGCCCACGCCGGTGATCGTGCCGCCGGTGCCCACGCCCGACACAAAGATGTCGACCTTGCCGTCGGTATCGCGCCACACTTCCTCGGCGGTGGTGCGACGGTGGATGGCGGGGTTGGCCGGGTTCTTGAACTGCTGCGGCATGAAGTAGTTGGGGTTCTGGCTCACCAACTCCTCGGCCTTCCGCACGGCGCCGGGCATGCCTTCGGCGGCGGGCGTCAGCACCAGTTCGGCGCCCAGAGCCTTGAGCATCCGGCGGCGTTCCAGGCTCATGCTCTCGGGCATGGTGACCACCAGACGATAGCCGCGGGCCGCGCAGACATATGCCAGGCCGATGCCCGTATTGCCGCTGGTGGGCTCAATGATCACAGTGTTTTCGTTGATCAAGCCTTGTTCCTCGGCGGCGTCGATCATCGCGCGGGCGATACGGTCCTTGACGCTCCACAGAGGGTTGAGGCTTTCGAGCTTCACGGCGACGGTTGCCGCGGCGCCTTCGGTGACGCGGCGGAGCTTCACCAGTGGCGTATTGCCGATGGCCTGGGTGATGTCGTTATGAATGCCTTGCACGGCCATACAGTTCCTCCCTATGTCCGGACAAATATGTGGAATGCCAGCGCAATGCACGCCGTGGCCGTTCCAGACCCCACTGCCCGAGCCCGCAGAGGCGAATGCAACAACGGCGCGAGTGCGACCGGCAGGGCCGGCCCACTCACGCTGGCAGGCGTTCCGATAAGAGATTGCCAGAATCAGCGCGCAACCCGCCCGATCCGCAGAACCGGCGCGGAGTATAACAGAGGGCGCAAAAACCGGTCAACCTTGTGCACCTTGCCCCGCACGATGAAGATGCCAAGCGCGCAGACTGGTGCACCGAAAGGATCGGCCGCTGCGGCGCGGCATTACTCCAGCGAGTGGAATACCAGACCCGAGAGCAGCTTGGGATAGAAATAGGTGCTCTTGGCCGGCATGCGCTCGAGGTGTTCGCTGACCGCCTGGATCTGATCCAGCTTGGGCGGCATGACCAGGGCGGCCACCGGGAACTCGCCCGTCTTGACGCCTTCGACCACCTCGTCGACCAGATGGACGTACTTGGGCTTGGGCAGATCGGTGCCGCCCAGCAGGTTCTCAATCGCCAGACGATGCAGAATGGCCACGCCCAGGCCGCGCCAATCGTCGCTGCGGTCGGCGGCCAATTCCGCCAACCGCTGCTTGCCGGCCTCGGTCAGTTCGGCCAGCGTCCAGCGGTTGTCGGCCTTGGTGTAGAAGCCCAGCAGGCCCTGGTTGTCGGCGGTTTCCATGTCTTCCCAGACCGCGCTGGCGGCTTCGGGGCCTTCGCCACCGTCGCGGCAAGTGAAGCAGTCGCCCAGCTTCTCGGCCAGTTGGGCCGCGGTCAGGTCCGGCAAGCCGCGGAACAGGCGATGTGTGGGGAACACCACCATGCCTTCGTCGCTCATGCCCACGCACATCATCAGCACGTAGTTGGCAGGGTGCGAGGGATCGAGCGGGCCCTGCTTGGTGGCCAGGGCGTCGCGGTAGTTGCAGGCCGTTTCGAAACGGTGGTGGCCGTCGGCAATGAACACCGGCTTGCCGCCCAGGGCGGCGGTGACTTCGGCGATCACCTTGGGATCGGTCACCACCCAGAGCTGATGCCGCACGCCTAGGTCGTCGGTCGCCTCCAGCGACGGCTGCCCGGCCACGGCGTTATCGAGAATCGTCTGGGCGTACCGCTCGGGATCGGGGTACAGGCCGAACACCGGGCTGAGCTGCGCCTTGCAGGCGGTCATCAGCCGGAAGCGGTCTTCCTTGGGCCCCGACATCGTTTCTTCGTGCGGGAAAATGTTGCCCTCGCCGAACCGCTCCAGCCGCACACGGGCCATAAAGCCCCGCCGGGTGTACTGCTGGCCGTTGAACGTGAACTGCTGATGGTACACGTAGATGGCGGGCTCGCCTTCGGTGAACAGCACGCCCTGCCGCTGCCAGTCCTTGAAGAACTTGGCAGCCCGGCTGTAGACGTTGGTTTGATCGTCGTCGCCGGGTTCGGAGCGGTTCAGGATCAGGCGGACCACGTTCGCCGGGTGACGTTCGTACAGGCGGTTCTGTTCCTCAGGCCCGATCACGTCGTAGGGCGGCGCGACCACGTCGCGCAGGCTGCCTACGTGGCCCAAGTCGTAACGAATTCCACGAAAAGCCTGAATGTCCGGCATCGGTCCGCCGCCTGTGATCAAGAAAGGGAAGGTTTTGCCTGTTTCCAGCGGATTGAAGCAGATGCGGCCAGCCTTTGACAAGGGGGGCCGACGTCAACGCGGTGAAACCAGGCAGGATGTGGCTGCTTATCGCATCGCGCGGCGGCCAATCGGTGATTGAGCCTCGTAATTCCCCCCTGCGCGACTGCCTGACGCAATGCCCTCCCGGGTGGTGGAGAATCCGTGCGCGACACTTAGCCACGCTGGAACTGCGCGGCTGTCGGAGGCAACGATGGCCGCGGCCTCACGTGAACCATCTGCTCGCAGCACCGCCTGCTTTACGGCTGCCGCTGGTCGCCAGCCGCCTGCTGTATGAACGGTATGTCGCCCAGCAGCTCGCACAGCCGGCCTTTGATCGGGTGAATGTTGCGGCAGGGGAAGCGGTGCTCGCGATACTCGCCCCACAAGCCATTGAGCCAGGCGTCGTCGAGCGAGGTCAAAAGGGCTCCACCAATCAGGCCGAAATCGTCGGACACATTGCCGGCCAGGTCCGGATGCTCGGTGAAATCGTAGACGCGGATGAACGCCACCTCGCGGAGCATGGCCAACTCGCGCCGCATCTGCACGGGCAGAGCTTGCCGCCGGGTTGTTTTTTCGATCCTCGCCTGCAACCGCTGCCAAGGCCGGGCAAAATCGGGAGACTCGCGCAGCTTGAGCATGTCGTCGATCGCGATACGAAACATGCTCGCGGGGAGCAACGTCCCGCTCTCGATCCGGTCGATGATGGACGCAAGCTCGTTCATACGCGCTAGCCATCGAACAGGCCCCAGTGCCATTCTACGCCGGGCACCCACTGCCGGGCAGCTTCGGTCTCGCCGCGAACCCTGTCGCGGGTTGTGACGTCGCGGCAAGTTTTACTTGGCCAGTCGGCGGTGCTAGGCTGGACCTCGCGTCGTCCCCCACTTGGTGGGGTCGTGGGCGGGAGAGCAGCCCGTCGGGCAGTCCCAGCGGGGCCGCGCTACTATCTCATCTTCTTCGAGTTCTTCTTCTAGCGAACGAGGGTTGGGCACCATGTCAGGTCGGGGATCGTTCGTTTGCCGCTTGGGTTCTCTTGCCGCGGCTTGGGGACTGCTGATCTTTCTTACTGCGATGGGTAGTTACGCCGGCGAAGCCGCTGATGATGACGGCTTCAAGCCCATCTTCAATGGCCGCGACCTGTCCGGCTGGCAGGGCAAGGACGGTTTCTGGTCGGTGCGCGATGGCGCCATCACGGGGCAAACCACGCCGGAGAATCCCACCCAGGGCAACACGTTTTTGATCTGGCAAGGCGGCGACCTGGACGACTTCATCCTGCGTGCCCGGTTCCGCATCGAAGGCGGCAACTCGGGCATCCAGTTTCGCAGCCAGGACCTGGGCAATTATGTGGTCGCCGGGTACCAGGCCGATATCGATGCCGGCGGTCAATGGCTGGGAACCTGTTATGGCGAACGGTTCGGCGGCGTCTTGGCAAGACGCGGTACAGCGGTTCAGCTTCACGATGGCAAGGCGGACGCGACTCCGCTGGGCGACGACGTGACCCGGTTTCTGGCAACCCTCGATGCCAGGCAGTGGAATGAGTACGAGATCGAAGCTCGAGATAACCACATCATTCAGCGGATCAACGGCACCGTGGTCTGCGAAGTAACCGACCATCGGCCGCAAGCTCGGAGGGCGGGCGTGCTGGCGTTGCAACTGCATGCCGGGCCGCCGATGACCGTGCAGTTCAAGGACATTCGCCTCAAGCGGCTGCCGCTGGCGGACAAGAAAAAGATCGTGTTCGTGGCCGGCACCCAGAGTCACGGTTACGGGGCGCACGAGTTCAATGCCGGCTGCCTGTTGATGAAGAAGTGGCTCGACGCGGCCGTACCGGAGGTGCTTTCCACCGTTTATCTCAACGGCTGGCCGAAGGATCCCACCGCGTTCGATAACGCCAATGCGGTGGTCTTATACATGAACGGGGGCGGCGGGCACCCGATCAACAACCGGCTCGAGGAGTTCGACCAGTTGATCAAACGAGGCGTCGGCCTGGCCTGTCTGCACTTCGCGGTGGAAGTGCCGGCCGGCAAGCCGGGGCATTACTTCCTGCAATGGATCGGCGGCTACTTTGAAACCTTCTGGTCGGTCAATCCGCACTGGACGCTCGACAAGCCCGTACTGGCCAAGGACCACCCCATCACACGGGGAGTGCGGCCGTTTTCGATCCGCGACGAGTGGTATTACCATATGCGGTTCCGTGAGCAGGAAGCCGGCGTGACGCCCATTCTGTCGGCTACGCCGCCCGATGGCACCCGCCGCGAGGAGCCGTCGGAACGCGGCGGCAATCCGCACGTGGCCAAACGCAAAGGCATGTCGGAGGTGCTGGCCTGGGCCGTGCAACGCGACGATGGTGGACGCGGCTTTGGCTTTACCGGCGGGCATGACCACTGGAACTGGGCCCACGACGACTTCCGCAAGCTGGTGCTGAACGCCGTCGTGTGGGTGGCCGGGGCCGAAGTGCCCGAGGGCGGGGTGCCTTCGACCACGCCGTCGCTGGCCGACCTGGAAGCCAACCAGGACGAGCCGGTGCCAGCCAACTTCGATCGGGCGGCTCTGGAGCGGCGGCTGCAAGCCATGCGGGCTGGCGGCGGCTCCTGAAGCGGCCGGCCATGGCCGCGGATCGCTCACGCGGCTTCGCTCACGCAGAAAGTTCCCCCGGGGGGCATCATTGGTCGGGGGGGGCACCGTTCGTCGCTGCGCTGGCGGCGTCACAACCGGTACAACCTGCCGTCTTTACGGCAGTGATCCAGTCGTGCCGCGTTGCAAAGTTGCAACAGAACGTCCAGGGGATGCTATTTTTCAACAACGTCACACATCAGAGCACGGAATAGGGAGAGTTTGTCTGATGCGCGCGTTCAGTGCGATTGTGTTGAGTTTGCTGATGGCGGCGCCTGCGGCCGCCGAGCCTCGCTGGTCCGGGTCGGTGATTGCCTTTGGTGCGGAACGCGAACGTTTGCAGGCTACGCCGATCGAGCACCGGCCCTACCGGCCGTTGCACTTCTATGGCAATGCCGTCCGTCGCAACTATTACCGGGGCACGATCCTGCCGGCCCCGCGCGACTTCGTCGATGGCGCCGCCTCGCTGATTTCCGGACAGTAGTTCCGGAGGTTGCAGTCAGGCCCGGCGCCTAGTGACCCGGGCTGCCGTTGGTGCCGCCGTCCACGTTCACGGCGTGCAGGTTCCCCTGGCGGAACGCGTTGGCCATAGCCCGCGGAACCGCGGCTTCGGCCAGCAGCACCATGGCCCGGTTTTCCTGAACCTTGGCCTTCATTTCCTGCTCGTGAGCGGCGGCCAGCGCGCGGCGCTCTTCCGCCTTGGCGCGGGCCACCCGCATGTCGGCCTCGGCCTGATCGGCCTGCAAGCGGGCACCGATGTTTTCGCCCACGTCGATATCGGCGATATCGATCGATACGATCTCGAAGGCGGTTTGCGCATCGAGGCCGCGAGCCAACACCGCCTTGGAGATCACTTCGGGCGCTTCCATCACTTCCAGGTGCGAATCCGCCGAACCGATGGCGGTGATGATGCCTTCGCCCACGCGCGCGATCACCGTGTCTTCGGTCGCGCCGCCGATCAACTGTTGAATGTTGGTCCGCACCGTCACCCGGGCGCGAATTTTCAGCTCCACGCCGTTGCGGGCGATGGCGCTCAGCGTGGTCTTGCCCGAGCGCTTGGGATCCGGGCAATCGATCACCTTGGGATGCACCGAGGTTTGCACGGCGTCGACCACGTCGCGGCCGGCCAGGTCGATGGCGGCCGCCCGGTCAAAGTCCAGGTCGATATCCGCCCGGTGCGCGGCGATGATCGCCTTGACCACGCCCAGCACGTTGCCGCCGGCCAGGTAATGGGCTTCCAGCCGGCGAGTGGTGATGCCGGGAATGCCCGCCTGCATGGCCATCACCTTGGCGTCGACGATCAGGTTGGCATTCACCTGCCGCAGGCTCATGCCGATCAGGCTCCAAGGGCTGACCTTGGCATTGGACATGTACGCCCGGAACCAGAGCTTGCCGTACTTGTGCAGCAGCACCAGCAGCACCAGGAGGAAGATCACCCCCACGGCGATGCCGACGACCATCCAGGCCCAGTTTCCTTGGTTCTGAGCGGCTTGAGCCAAGACCAGTGGCCAGTGCATGTTCATGCGTTGCAATCCTTAACGGCAAATGATCTCGACCGGATGCGGGTGACAAGTCGCCTCAAAGCGACGGCGGCCGCGGCGGCACGGTGCCCCCCCAGTGCCATGTTCCCCCGGCTCCCTGGTGGGAAGCACACCGTCCCCTGGATGATAGCAGGCCGCCAGGGGAAGGGAAACGGTCAGGCAAACCGTAGCACCTGACCTGAAAGTCGCTTGTTGGCGAGTGCGGCGCTGGTATCGTGCACATCACCACGCCAGGTCGGCGGCACCAATGATTAACAGGCCCAGGCTGATCACGGCGTTTACGTGAAAGAAAGCCAGGTTCACGCGGGTGAGATCGTCGGGCTTCACCAGCAGGTGCTCGTAGATCAAGAGCCCGGCCACCATGCCCACGCCCACGTAGTAGATGAGTCCCAGCGCCGGATACACGCTTGGCAAGGCAAAGAGCAGCAGCACGGTCACCGCGTGGCTGGCCGCCGCCAGGCGGAGCGAACGGCGGACACCCAGCTTGGCCGGGATGCTGTGCAGCCCATGCTTGCGATCGACTTCTACGTCCTGGCAGGCATAGATGATGTCGAAGCCGCCTACCCAGAACAGCACGGCTGTGCCCAGGATCACTGCGGGCCAGATGTTGTCGAACTGTTCGATGGCGATCCAGGCACAGATCGGCGTGAGCATCAAGGCCGCGCCCAGCCAGTAATGGGCCAGCGAGGTAAACCGCTTGGCGTAGCTGTAGCCGCAGATGAATAGCAGCACCGGCACCGACAGGTACAGAGGCCAAGGATTCTGCGGCAGAAACAGCAGCGTGCCTCCGATGAAGCCTAGCGCGCAGAAGATCGCAAACGCCGTCACGCTGGCCACCGAAAGCTGACCCGATGGCAAGTGCCGGTTCGCCGTGCGCGGGTTCAAGGCGTCGAGCTTTCGATCGGCCAGGCGATTGACCGCCATGGCGGCGCTGCGGCCAAACACCATGCACACCAGGATGCCGGCCAGCTCCTGCCAGCGGAAAGACCCGCCGCCGGACGTTGAACGCTGGTACCAGGCCATCAAGCCGGCCAGCAGCGCAAACGGCAGCGCGAACACCGTATGGCTGAAGCGGATCAGACTCAAGTACAGTCGCAGGCGTTGCAGCATGGATCGGCTTTGCGGCGAGCGGGCGGCGTGGCTGGGGGGGCAACTTAGGCGGCGTGCCCTTTACGGTTCAACGGCTTCGTCGAGCTCAAGCGGCACATCGAGCGGGACCGCGGATTCGGACGCCGACGATGAACTGCCCGACGCGATCGATTCGCCCCAGCGGGCAATCAGGTTGTGTTCGATACCAAGCTGATCGCAGATGCGCGCCACCACGAAGTCAACCAGATCACTCACTGCCCGGACGCCGTGATAAAAGCCGGGCGAGGCAGGCAGTACCACGGCCCCGGCCTCAGCGCAGCGTTTCATGTTGTCCAGTTGGATGGTCGACAGCGGGGTTTCGCGGGGCACCACGATCAGCGGCCGCCGTTCTTTGAGATGGACGTCGGCCGCACGGCTGATCAGGTTGGTGCTGGCTCCGTGAGCGATGGCACTCAGCGTGGCTCCCGAGCAGGGGCAAATGACCATGCCGGCCGTAAGGAACGAGCCGCTGGCGATCGGCGCGGTCAGATTCTGGTAGTGGTGGTAATAAAGCGTGCCGGGCGGTTGGCCGACGCCTTCCAGCACGTTGCTGTCCTCCGACGACACCCCGGCCAGGCTCCGCAGCCGCTGGAGCTTCACGTCCAGTTCGATGTTTCCCCGGTCGGGCAGGATCGACGACGGCTGGAAGTCGTTCAGGTCGACGTTGAGGTTCAGCTCGTGCTGGAGCAGTTGCCGGCCCGTCTCGCTAATCGACAAGTGAACGTCGTGCCCTGAGACGATCAGCACCTCAAGCAGCCGCACCGCGTACACGGCACCGCTGGCTCCCGTAATCGCGAGAACGTACGGCCTACGGCTCATCGTTGCGGGTGATCCTGGGGAAGGTGATGGAAAGGACGCCTGGTTCTGTGGGGGTGGGCGTGCCCGCCAGGTGGGGCTGTCCAGCGGTGTGGCGTACCACACGACCGCCGACAACAGCGCGGAAGTTCCAGGTGTAACCGCACGGCGAACCCGCGCGGCAACCGGCCGATTGTAACAGGGACCGAGGCCGGATTCGACGGGGCCAGCCAGGGGGGATGCGTGGTGAGGGACGAAGTTGCTCGTAACGCGAAGCCCCGGGATGTGGCAGCTGGCAACGTCAACTGAGAGACCCCAGGCACGCTTTTCAGCCACTTAGCTTGGTCGCCCCGGTGATGAACTGCGCGGCCCTGCGCCGCGGACGCCCGCTTGTCGCGGTACGCGTCAGAGCAGCAACAACCGCCGTTAGCATATAGCAAAAACGCCATGTGGACCGGCCTGGTGGCAACGATGGCAGCCTCGGCGGCGTAAACGAGCGTTGCACGCCGTCTGGCAATTTGCTGGGACGCCGTCGATGCTCCCGACGGCAAACGCAAGCTGCAGAAGAAGCCGGTGCCCTTGTGGGGCGGCGTAGCGGTTTATCTGTCGCTGCTGCTGAGGCTGGCACTCTTGAACTTTGGCCCTCGCGGTTCGGCCGAGCTCTATGACCTTTCGATGGTCGTTACCCTGGCCGCCGGCATGGTTTGCCTTGCCGGCGGGATCGACGACACGTGGGAACCAAGCGCTCGAACGAAGCTGCTGCTGCAATTGGTCGCCGTGCTGCCGGCCGTCGTGGCCGGGTACATGGTTGAGCGCGTGGTGTGGTTCGGCTATTCAATCGAATTAGGCTGGCTTGGCATCCCGCTCACCGTGCTCTGGCTGCTGGGTTGTATCAACGCCTTGAATTTGCTGGACGGCATGGATGGTTTGGCATCGGCCGTGGGCCTAACGATCGCGACCACGTTGGCGATCATTGCCACGGTCGAAGGTCATCCCCACGTGGCCGCCATTGCCGTGGTGTTGGCCGGCGTACTGGCGGGCTTTCTGCTGTTCAACCTGCCGCCGGCCAGGATCTACATGGGGGATTCCGGCAGCATGGTGATCGGCCTGGTCGTAGGCTTGCTGAGCATCCAGGCCTCGCTCAAAACCTCGACCACGCTCTCGGTCACGTCTCCGGCCATCGTGATGGCGGTCCCGATGCTCGATACCCTGTTGGCGATCATTCGCCGAAAGCTCAGCGGCATGCGGTTCGATATGGCCGTTCGAGGCCATATTCACCACCGGCTGTTGGACCGAGGGCTGAATCCCTGGCAGGTGCTATGCGTGATCGTTTTGCTTTGCCTGGTGACCGGTGCTGCCGCCACGGCAGCCACGCTGCTGCACAATGACACCGTGGCCTGGGGGGCACCATTTCTCTTTCTCTATTCGTGTTGATGGTGCGGCTACGGGCGTTTGGGCATCACGAACTGATGCTGGTGGATTGCAAGTGCGCCACAATGCTCGGTGCGCTGCACCGCCGGCCGGTGGTCGACGCGCAGCCGCACTCGATCTAGCGCCATCGCTTGGCTCAATCGCCGCGATCCACCACGGCCAATCGATGTAGCTCTTGGGCCGCTGGATGGTTGGCGCGGAGTTGTCGCTTCCGGAGACAGTTGCGGCCAGCGGTACCGCCTTCGCATCTTTGCTAACCGTCAGCTCGATTCGATGCGACCGGCCAGATTTGGCGTAACGGCTGCGACGGATTACGCAATGTTGATTTAGCAGGCTCCGGTAGTCGCTTATCCGTCTGAGTTGCCGCATCGAGAGGTTCTGGCGTTCTGGAGCCGCATCTGGCTGCCACAAGCGGCCGCTGGGGATATTTCGCAAATCCCTGCGCCATCTGTACCTAGGACAAGCCGTTGTCCTTAGTGCTCCCGAACTGCTCCCCAAGGGATGATCGCGGAGGTGTACCGTGCTGAACCTGTTTACCAATCGCCGTTACCGGGATTGCGAAGGAACGACGCGTCGCGAGTTCATCAAGATCGGCACCTTGGGGATGGGCGGGCTGACGCTGCCGGGGTTGCTGGCCGCACGGCGTGCCGCAGCCGCCGCAGGTCAAGCGGTGAAGGATACTTCGGTCGTTTGGGTGTGGCTGGGCGGCGGTCCCACGCACGTCGAAACCTTCGATCCCAAAATGACCGCGCCCTCGGAATACCGCAGCGTCACCGGCGAAGTTCAGACCTCGCTGCCAGGCGTGACCGTCGGCGGCACGTTTCCCCAAATTGCCCGCGTGGCCCAACACATGGCGTTCGTCCGCTCGTTTGCCCACAACAACAGTGGCCACGGCGGCGGAACCCATTATGTGATGACCGGTTACGATAACCGCAATATCGACAACGGCGGCCTGCCTTCGCGGCCCTCGATGGGCTCCATCGTGTCGCGCGTTCGCGGCACCAATCATCCTGTAACCGGCATGCCGACCTACGTGCGGCTGGGCGGGATCGGGGCCGACGGCCCGGCTTTCCTGGGCACCGCATTCGCTCCCTTCGATCCCAACGGCGAAGCGCGGCGTAACATGTCGCTGGTGGTGTCCGAGCAGCGTCTCAACGACCGCCGGGCATTGCTGGCGGGCCTGGATCGCGTCAATCGGCAGGCCGATCAGTCGGGCCTGATGGAAGGGCTCACCCGGTTCGAAGAGCAGGCGTTTAACCTGGTATTGGGCAACGCGCCGCAGGCGTTTGACCTGAACAAGGAAGATCCCCGCGTCGTCGAGCGGTATGGCCGCGGCTTGGGCCAGCAACTGCTGCGGGCTCGTCGGTTGTGCGAAGCCGGTTGCGGCTTCGTGACCGTGTCGTACGGCGGCTGGGACATGCACAGTGCCATCGAGCCGGCCCTCAAACGGCGCAGCCCTGAGCTCGATCACGCCATCGCGACCTTCGTCGAGGACTGCGTGCAGCGTGGGCTTGATCAGAAGATTCTGCTGGTGATCACCGGCGAGTTTGGCCGCACGCCCAAGGTCAACCGCAACGCCGGACGCGATCACTGGGCGCCGCTCAGCACGCTGGCGTTGGCCGGCGGTGGGCTGCGGATGGGGCAGGTCGTGGGCGAATCGGCCAGCAAGGTCGACGTCCCAGCCTCTACGCCCATTCGTCCGCAGGACCTGATGGCCACGATCTTCCACGTGCTGGGGATCGATACGAGCATCCAGTTTGTCGATCAGGCAGGCCGCCCGGTCTACATGATCGAACAAGGCAAACCGATCGCCGAGTTGGTGTAGTCCATCGTCGGATTGGTTCCGCGTCGCACCCTACCAGGTGGGGCGTCGGGGTTGCGGTTCGCAGACGGTGCCTCCCTCACACCCACGAAGTCTGCGACTACCCCTTCGCCCCACTTTTACTGCGCGGTACGCAATCGCTGGACGCATTTACCGTGAGCGTTTGATCTGCTCGCGACATTTCAGCAAGAAGGCGTGGTAATCCTCCCGCCGGTAATCAGGGAAGGTCCACGGCCACGCTTGCCAGGCGCCCTCGCGGAATGAGAGCGTGACTTCGGCGTAGATGCCGTCGCTCAGGTACATGCGGTGCGCGTGATCCTTGGTCGAGGCCAGCACCAGCTTGGCGAGCGTCAAATAGCCTGGGTCGAGGTTCAGCGGCCGCGGTTCTTCGTGTCTGCCCAGTGACGCGTATTCTTCTTCCCAGGCGTTGGTCTGTCGTTTGATTTGCGGCAGCAGGGCCGGATCGATGCGGTCGGTAAACGCGAAGAACTGCTTGCGCAGGTGCGGCCCCATCGTAGGTTCGTAGTAACCGGTTTCCTCAAACGCGAACGGTTCGCTGGCCAATAGCACCGGTCCCCAGGCGGCAGCGGCTTTTTCCTGGGCCCAGGCCAGTGCCTCGGGGTAACGGCTGAAGGCGGCCAGGATCAGCAGCACGGGCGGGTGCGCATTGATCGTTCCCACGTGCGGAACCTCCTTGCAACCGAGAGCGGCCAAGCGGCAAGCAGCGGAGCTAAGTGACAGGGCGGCGGCTTAGTCGCCGGGTGATTCCACCACAAGCTGCGACGCGGCTTGATGGCCTAGCGTAGCCTGGTGGGAACCCATCTGCACGGTGACCACCCCGGCCTCGGCCCGATTGGCGACCACGGTGCCTTCGGCCCCCAGATCGAGCCGCGATTCGCTCAGGAACCGCAGAAACTCGGGCGATTGATCCAGCACGCGCACCAGGCGGAAGCCCTGCCCAACGGAGCAATCGGTGAGCAGGTGGCCTTCGCGGTCGGCCAGGCTGCCGTCGGCCTTGGGGATGGGATCGCCGTGCGGATCGACCTCGGGAAAGCCCAAGAAGGCGTCGATGCGGTCGATCAGTTTCTCGCTGACGGCGTGTTCGAGATGTTCGGCCTCTTCGTGCACTTCGTCCCAAGCCATGCCCAGCGTCTGCGACAGGAACAGCTCGATCAGCCGGTGCCGGCGCAGCACGCGCAAGGCCAGACGAGCCCCGGCGGGGGTCAGGCTAACGCCCTCGTAGGGCGTGTACGTGGCCAGACCATTTTCCCCCAGGGTCTTGAGCATGCTCGTGACGGTGCCGGGCGAGACATTCAGCACGGCCGCCAGCCGGCCTGTTGCCGCCTGCCCTCCCTTTTCCTCCGAGCACAACTGGTAAATGGCCTTCAGGTAATTCTCGACAGTCAGACTTGGCAAGACACTCGGCTCCCGGGCGGGCGCGTTGAGTTGGCCCCACCAGATCGACCAGACGGAGCCACCGAGGATGTACTGGTGGTTGGATTCTAGAGGCTGCCGCGGCCCCAGGCAATCGCACGCACTGCCCCCCGGGGATGGCCCCGGCGGCAGGCCTGCGAGGCCGCATGCCTGCCCCCCCTATTATACTCGGCCATCGCTCCGGCCGGGGGGGATGCTCTGCGCGACGTGGAGCAAGCTCTGGGGGGCATCATCGAGAGAGTCGTCTCCTCACCAGGATCGCTAATGAGGAGGGCCAAAAAAGGAAACGGCCCCCCGGAGGACCGAGGAGCCGTTTCACTCGCAAAGGAGATCGATACGCTTACGCGTCTCGCAATCTTCTTATTTAGTTGCAGCCGCAGCTCGGCTCGCAGCTGGGAGCGCAGCAGCTGGGCTCGCAAGCCGGAACGCAGCAGTCGCTCTTGCAGCGGTGACGCTTGAAAGCGGCACGCAGACGCTCGAACAGACCCGGCTTCTTGCAGCAAGGAGCCGGCTCGCAGCAGCTGGGCTCGCAGCTTTCGACGACGCAGCAGCTGGGCTCGCAGCTGGGGGCAGCGCAGCAGCTGGGTTCGCAGGCGGGCTCACAACAGACCGGCTCACAACACTTCGACTTGCAGCGGCCGAACAGACCGGCTTCCGCACCCGAATTGGCCAGAGCGAGGAACGCGGCGGCCAGCAGGATGGGCGCAAAGAGACGTTTGACCATGAGGAGGACTCCTTAAGGGAAACAAACTGGGTAGCGTGAGAAAGCTTGAACGCCAGGAACAGGTATCGACGCCCCCGGCGGACTTTCTTCAAACCTCCCATTTTGTTTTTCCCCTCAGGGCTCACATTTTTGGCCGCGCGTGCCGAATGCACCGGTTATGTCGATTACCCTGCCTTCGGAGGGGGCTTGCTAGCCGAAAACCGGCTGGCGCGCGCCTCCACCGCGGCTCGCTCGTGGGGAAAGGCATCCGGCTCGTTGCCGTTCCCCAAGGGGGCGGGCTAGTTGCCGCCGCGAGCGTAGCCTTCGAGGAGGCGGCCGATCCAGAACGCAGAAATGCCCGCCACCAGCATCGTAAGCATTTGCCCTACGGTCAGAATTGGTCGTCCGTTGCCGTCCTGGAGCAACTGCAGCACCATCCCCAAGGGCGGCAGAATCAGTCCTATGTGCTGCAAGAATCGTCCAAGCTGGCGCATCGGAAGTTGGGCAGAGAAGTTCGGGGCGGATCAACAACATCCAGCGCGGTGGCGCGGCAGGCGGCGCTTCGTGGCCAGGTTCACCGCGTGGGATTCTCATACCAGTTTAGTCCCAGATTGTCGCGTTCCTCGCAGGTGATCACATCCGGATCGCCATCGCCATCCAGGTCGACCAGTTGCACCAGGTCAAACTTCATGCCGGCGGGACCGCTGATGTCGTGCGCCTGCCAAGGGCCTTGCTCAGGCGAAGTGCCATACTCCATCCAGACGACGCCCCGCCGGTTGCCATGGGCATTCTCGCACGACAGTACCAGGTCCATCCGCCCATCGAGGTTGAGATCGCCCACACGCACCGATTTGCCCGTGCCAGCCTGTTCGGGCATCGCAATGGTGAAGGGGGACCAACGCACCGCCTGGGCACCGGAGTTGTCTTGGTCCTCGCCGTCCGTTTCGCGACGCAGGTAGAGGATATCACCGCCGGAGACGGCTACGACCACATCCTGGGCCCCATCGCCGTTGAGATCCGCGTTATCGAGGAACATCACCTGTTGGCCCAAGCCGCCGATCGGATACTTGGTCCATTTCAGCCCTCGACCACCAGCGTGGCATTTAAGCCAGTAAACGCCAGGCTGGTCGCCTTTACGGTCGCTCACGATGATGTCTTGCCGACCGTCGCCGTCCACGTCGGCAGCCACCAGGCTCATCACCCAGGCGGCGTCCATGATCGGGTGTAACTTCCAGCCGGCAAGGTTGGTGCTTTGGGCCGGGGCTTCCAGCCAGGCAACCATGGCCGAGGGAGCCTTGGAACCTACGACCAGGTCGATCCCGTTGCAGCCATCCACATCCATCGGCAGGCAAAACATCCACCGCGTCTTGCCGGCAGTGGCAGATAGTTTCTGGGTTTGCCAGGCCGTGCGATCGAGATATCGGTGGGGTTGCGTGGGCGCGAGATGGAAGTAGATGCTGCGGTTGCTACCCTCACAACTGCTGACGACGTCGAGCACGCCGTCGCCATTCACGTCGGCAAAGACCGCATCTTCGGGGCTGCTCTTCTCGCCCACAGTGACTGCCGGCCACGGCGCTCGTACCTGCTCCGCACCAGGATGCAGGTACACGCGAATCGGGCCGCCTTCTTCCCAGCCGGTGGCGATGTCGGGCAGGCCATCGCCGTTGACGTCGGCCAACCGGGCACCGTCGGCACCGCGCGACGAGTTATCGATCACGTGCCGAGTCCACGGTTTGCCCTGGGGGCCGCCGGCGATGCCTGGTGCTGCGGCCCATAGCATCCAGCACAACGCGCCACAGGCGGCCCACAGCTTCATGGCGCGGTCCCCTTATCGTGATCGAGCGATTGGCCGGCGTGCCGTGCGGCCAGCGCGAGGTTACTTCAGTTCCTTGATGCGGATGTTGCGGAACCACAGCGGCAAGCCGTGATCCTGAAGGCCCAAGGCCCCCTTGGGGGGCTTGTCCTTGCCGGCAGTCTTCGAGAGGTCCACGTCCATGATCTGCTGGCCGTTCAGCTCGACCTTCAGGTGCTGCTCCTTGGCGGTGATGATCATGCGGTTCCATTCGCCCGCCGGTTTGGAGGCGTTCTTGGTCGGGGCCGCCGTGCGGATCAGGCCGCCGTTGTCGTGGTGGGTGAGTTGATCGTCGGGCTTGCCGTAGCTGTCGAGGATCTGGATCTCAAAGCCGGTCTCGACCGGGTTCTTCACGTCGCCCACGCGGAAGAACACGCCGCTATTTCCGCCCGGCGGCAGCTTGAACTCCAGGTCGAGGATGAAATCGCCGTATTCCTTGGCATGCCACAAGTAGGCATCGTAGCGCTGCCAGCCGCTTTCGCCGGGGCGGGGCTTGATCGCCAGCACGCCGTCGCCTTCTGCATACCAGTTGCCGGTGGTCTTCCAGCCTTCGAGATCCTTGCCGTTAAACAGCGTGGTGAAGCCGTCTGTTTCGGCCGCGGCGGCCGGGGCAGCAAACAGGCAAACACAACAGGCGATCAGCGCAGGCGGGATCAACCAACGAGTAGGCAATGCGAGCGTCATGGGGCGACTCCTTCTGGAGCGTGAGCGCTTCGGAACAAATCAGACGTGTGCCATCAGCGGCCGGCGGCAATCAGGTACAGCCAATTGGCCACCAACGCGGCGGCGAGCAGGCTCCAGCCTATCCGCCGAGCGCGGGGATGCAACTGAATCATGAGCTTCCGCCCAAAGCCCAACCGCAGTACAGCCAAGACCAGCAGCCAGACTCCCAGGGCCAGCAGCAGGGGATTGAGCGTGACGGCCGCGCCCCAGTCCCCTGTCGCGATGGCGATGGCCAGCCTCGTTCCGCCGCAACTGGGGCATGCCAGACCCGTGATGCGGCGAAACCAGCACAGCGCCACTTCGTGCCCGGTGACGGTCTGCACCACCACGTTGGCGACGATCAAGGCGCCCCAGACCAGCGCAGCGACGGCCGGAACCGTCAGGTTCGGCGACCATCGCGGCGTTGGTTCCAGACGCATGTTCATATTGGACGTCTCGCGGGTAGCTACGGCGGTGCCGGCAGTTGACGAGGTTGTCGCGCACGACGCGGCTAGAACGCGGAAAACACCACCGAGAGGACCGCGACAATCAGGCCCAGGGCCGCAATCAGCGTGGCAACCATTCCGCAGATCATGCCTGCCTGGGTGACGCCATAGCCAGATGGATCCATCTTCCCGGAGCGCATCTTTTGCAGATCGTCGCTGCCCATCACCCAGGCGAAGATGCCAAAGATGAAGCACAAGAGCAGACCCAAGATGCCCAGCGTCAGGATGACGCCGCCACGATGGGGTGCGTAATGGCCACTAGGTGGCGGGCTGTAAGCCGTGCCGGCCGCGTAAGGGTTGCCGGGAGCCGCACTGGTTGCAAAAGGATTACCGGGGGCCGCGCCCGATCCGCCGGGAACATCATAGCCCGGCCCGCCAAACGCCGGGCCGGGAGGTGGCGTGGGAGCTGCGCCTGTATAGCCGCCGGTTGGTTGACCGCCGCCGTTGGGGGCTCCCGGAATGGTGAACGTGGTGCCGCAGTTGGGACAACTGCCTTGCCGGCTAGCCTGGAAATCGTCGAACTGCAGCGTGGCGCCGCAATTCGGGCAAGAAGTCGAGATGGCCATGCATACCCCTAACGGAAACGGCTTGCTGGTCGGGATGTCGGGATAATCGTGGATTGTTCGCGAGCGGGTTGCCGTCAGCCCACGATGCTGCGCTGCCCGGCTGAGGCGGTTGCTGCGAGCCTCTATTCTTCTGTCCCAGTGCCGCGGCTGCAACCGGGGTGCGTGGCAGCGAAAGCAAACGCGCGCTGAGATGGTTTGGATGCAAGAAACTCTACGGGCGGCCCCCCAAACAAACCAAATGAACCAAGGGTGCCTGCCGCACGCAGCAGGCACCCTTGGCGTTTCGTTTAAAGCAGGGTCGGCTCGGCCACCAAACGCGGCCGCGTCGACTAGCGGAGGTTCATGTCGCAGCTCAGACCACCGGCGGCCGGCAGGTAGCTGGCACGCACGTAGTCCATCACCATGCGATCGGAGCTGAACCGCCAGGCCAGCGTGGCGATGGAGTTCTTCATCATCTGGATCCATTGCCGCGGCAGGCCGTCCGCGTCGCGCTCGTAGTACAGCGGAATCACCTGGTTCTCGAGCACGTCATACAGCGAGGCGGCATCGCGCTGGTCGGAGATCTCGTCCGACACATGGCTGGTGCCGTTGCCGATGGCGAAGCCGTTCTGGCCGTCGTAGGCCTCGGCCCACCAACCGTCGAGCACCGAGAAGTTCAGGCCGCCGTTGAGCACCACCTTCTGTCCGCTCGTGCCCGAGGCTTCCAGCGGCCGGCGCGGGTTGTTGAGCCACACGTCGACGCCCTGCACCAGGTGGCGGCAGACGTTGATGTCGTAATCTTCCAGGAAGGCGATCTTGCCGGCGAACCGCGGGTCGTGCCGCAGGTTGGCCACCTTCTTGATGAGCGCCTTGCCCGGCTCGTCGGCAGGGTGCGCCTTGCCGGCGAAGATGATCTGGATCGGCCGCTGCGGATCGTTGACCAGGGCGGCCAGGCGATCGATGTCAGTCAGGATCAGGTCGGCACGCTTGTAGGTGGCGAACCGCCGCGCGAAACCGATGGTCAGGACACTGGGATCCATCATCGTGCGGGCTGCTTCCACCACTTCGTCGTGCTCACCGCGGCGACGGCACTGCCGGCTCACGCGGCGGCGAACGAACGACAGCAGCAGGTTCTTGAGCGCGTGGTGGGTTTCCCACAGCTCGCCCGGATCAACGTTGTAGATCGACTGCCACACTTCGGCTTCGCCCGCCCGGTCCATCCAGCCGGCGACGAAGTGGCGGTCGTACAGCTGCTGCATCTGCCAGGCGAGCCAGCTCGGGATGTGCACACCGTTGGTGATGTGGCCGATGGGGATTTCTTCTTCCACCCGCCACGGCCAGAGGTGCGCCCACATCCGCCGCGACACGTGGCCGTGCAGGCTGCTCACCGCGTTGGCCCGCCGCGAGAGCTTCAGGGCCAGCACGGTCATGCACAGCGGCTCGTCGTTGTTCTGGGGTTCCACCCGGCCCAGGCCCATGAGCTGGTCGTACGAGATGCCGCAGGCATCGCGCAGCGGGCCCAGGTGTTCCTCGACCAGGCCGCCGTCAAAGCGGTCGTGACCGGCGGGGACCGGGGTGTGGGTGGTGAAGACGGTGCAGCGGGCAACCTGCCGCAGGGCTTCGTCGAACGACAGGCCGTCCTCTTCCATCCGCTGACGGATCACTTCCAGCGGAGCGAAGGCGCTGTGGCCTTCGTTGAGGTGATACACGCCCGGCTTGATGCCCACGGCAGCCAAAGCGCGGACACCGCCTACGCCCAGCACCAATTCCTGGCGAATGCGGGTGCGATGATCGCCGCCGTAGAGGCGGGCGGTCAGTTCGCGGTCGTGCGGGCTGTTGCCGTCGACGTCGCAGTCGAGCAGGAACAACCGCACGCGGCCCACGTTCATCGTCCACACCTTAGCCAGCAGCGGACCGCTGCGGGTGTCGATCCGCACGGTGATCGGCTTGCCCGAGGGATCGAGCGCCGGCTGCATCGGCAGGTTTTCGACGCGGGTGTTGATGTATTCCTCGCGCTGGTAGCCTTCTTCGTCCAGTTGCTGCTTGAAGTAGCCCTGGTCGTAGAACAGGCCGACGGCCACCAGCGGCACACCCAGGCCGCTGGCGCTCTTGATATGGTCGCCCGAGAGCACGCCCAGGCCGCCCGAGTAAATCGGGATCGACTCGTGCATTCCGAACTCGGCGGAGAAGTAAGCGACGGGCTTGGCGCCCAGCATGCCGGCGTGGGTGGCGGCCCAGGTCCGCTCGCCCATCGAGAGATACTCTTTCAGCCGCCGGTAGGCGTGGTTGATCCGGCTATAGAGCACCATCTCCTGGGCCCGGGTGTCCAGCCGCTCGGGCGTGAACTCGTGCAGCAGGGCAATCGGGTTGTGGTCCAGTTGCCGCCAACGGATCGGGTCTAAATCCCGGAACAAGTTCACGACTTCCGGCTGCCAGCTCCACCACAGATTGCGGGCCAGCGTCATGCACTTGTCGTATAACGCTTGCGGGGTGATGCCTTCCACGTTGGTGATCTCGACCTCTTGAGCGGAGACGGTCTCAATTCCAGCCATGACTATTGTGTTCCTACTGTCGCGTTCCGTCTGATCGTGCGGGCACTGTCGGGGAAACGCTCCCCGGGGTTGGGGTTAGCGTCTGACGTACTTACAGGGCACGCCTCGCTTCATGTCCCGTCCTGGCACAAACAATATCCTTTAGCTCATACCCGCGGCCAAAGTTGGCGTACCGATGTCCAATTCGGGCAATCGGTAAAAATTCTGTCGCTAGAACGTTCCTGCTCCTCAGGACCGGCTGGTATGCCACAAGCAACACACCCGTTAACTTTGGTATACTTGCGCGAGGTGGCCGCAGGGCCGACGCCACCTGCGATTACGTCCGATTTTTGGGTTGGTTGCCGCGGCACGGCTGGCGAAAACACCGGGCTTTCGCACGTTCGGCCGTCGAACTCGGACAGCCTTCTTTGGGGAGGCGATGAACCTCGGCGACAGCCTGGGCAAGCTCTCAATGTTTGAGCGTTGCTGCGGTGCCGCGTAGATTCGCCGATAAGCCGCCCATAAATCTTTCCGAATTGGCCCCTTGACGCAAGCCTAGTTTTGGCAAAACCCTCTGAGCCGCCCAAAATGACACCCGTCAGCCCAATTCAACATCCCGATGCGCCGGAACTGGATGAGCTGTGCCAGAAGCTGGCTGCCATGGCCGATGAAACCGATCGCGCCGGCACCTGGCCCGCCGAACAATTGAGATTGTGCGGCGAATATGGCGTCTTTCGCTGGTTCATGCCGGCCACCTGGGGCGGCTACGATTGGGACGAAACCTATGTCACCAAGGGCTATCTCCGCCTGGCGGCCGCATGCCTGACCACGACCTTCATCATCACCCAGCGGACGGGCGCCTGCCGCCGCCTGGTGACGGCTGTGAACAATCGCCCCCTCCAGGAACGGCTGCTGCCCGAACTGACGGAAGGGACAACGTTTGCGACCGTCGGTATCAGCCATCTGACCACCAGTCGCCGCCACCTGGCCAAGCCGGTGCTGGCCGCCCGCGAGGTCGACGGCGGCTTTGTGCTCGATGGCTTCAGCCCTTGGGTCACGGGGGGCGTGCATGCCCAAACCGTGGTGATTGGTGCCACGTTGCCCGATGAGCGGCAGATCCTGGTGGCCCTGCCGATGGACCTGCCTGGCGTCTCTGCCGATCCGCCGGCGGAGCTGGTGGGCGTCCGGAGCAGTCATACAGGAGCGGTTCGCTGTCACGAAGTGTTCGTCTCACACGATTACCTCATTGCCGGCCCGGTGCACGACGTGATGAAACAGGGCGAAGGTGCCGGCACCGGCGGGCTGCAAACATCGACGTTGGCCGTGGGCCTCGCCTCGGCCGCGATCGATTACCTGCTCCGCGAAGCTGAGGTCCGCCGCGATTTGCTGCCGGCGGCCGAGCAGCTTCGCGCCGAGCAGCTTCAGATGGAAACCCAGCTGCTGGCCCTGGCCGGCGGCCAGAAGGTGTGCACGCTGGAAGATTTCCGCGCCCGGGCTAACAGCCTGGCACTGCGGGCCGCACAGGCCTCGCTGGCTGCCGCCAAGGGCACCGGATATGTAGCCGGACACCCGGCGGGCCGCTGGTGCCGCGAGGCGTTGTTCTTCCTCGTGTGGAGTTGCCCGCAGCCGGTGATGGCCGCCAACCTGTGCGAGCTGGCCGGGCTGAGCGACTAGCGCGGAGCGTCTGACCAGGTCCTGAACCTGGCGCGATTCGTGCGTTGAACGGCTCCGCCAGCCACACGTGTTACCTGCTCACATAAACCGGCCGCAACGCGCCGCCCCGGGGAGAAGCGACACGCGCGGCCGGTGCTGCTATGTGATCCGTTGCCAGCATGGGGGGACAGGCAGCGGGTTGCTTTGTGGGAGGGCTTCTCGGGACTGCTGGACGACCGACAGATTTTGCGTGCTGCGACAGGGGCCGTGTTGTTAGAACTTGACCCGCAGGCCAAAGTTACGGCCCTGGATGCTGATGCCGGTGCGGGGCGGCGCAACCGGGACCGGAACCGCGACGGGAGCCGGCGTGACGATCGGGCCGTGAACGTGGCCGGGGTGGCACGCCCGAAATGCGGCTTGCTCGATCTCCAAGGCATGCGTGATCAGCCGCGCCGCCCGTTCCAGGTAACGCACCGTAGTGAACCGCAGGTACCGCTCGAGCAAAGCTTGGGCTTCGTGCAGATCCTCCCGGGCGTGACGGCTGCTCACCGTGTGGCAGGCCACCCGTAAATCTTCCAGGGCGTGCTCCACCTCGCGGGCAGCATGACCAAAGTGGCGGTGGAAGTACTCGTCGGCGGCTTTATCAATGTGATTCAGGGCAGCGATCATCTGCGCCTCGCCGTTGCAGCCGCAGAGCGGGCCGCGATAGGCGAAACCGTGCGGGCCGGCCTTGGCCGAGCTCGGAGCCGCCGCGACCAGACCAACCGACGAAACCACCAGAACCAAGGCAACCATCTTGGCCTTCATGACTGTTCTCCCGTTGAATCTTTCGCCTGGGGGACTGCTGCTCGCCGCTGGGTCTTCAGGCACTTGCTGAGCCGGCGAGCTTGCTACGACGGGATGGCATAGAAAGCTAGGGCCGTGCCAAAGTGTCTCTTGGGTAGCGAAAGAAATTTGTAAAATGGGATGGGAAAAAGGGTTGCGGCGAAAGCGGCCGGGTGCGAGCGATGATGTGAGAACGGGCTGGCGCGACCCGCGCCATCAAAATGATGACATGCTGCTCGCGTCTCAAGTATCAAATTGATGGCGCGCATCAGACGCCGGAGAAGAAAGAGATCGAGCCCTCTGGGGCTTCGATGCCTTAGGACGGCATGGCATCAGGCAGCGCGATGTGGAGCAGTCCTCGCGACGTGGGGTTGCTTTGAAGGCAAACCCGGCAGGCAGGTCCACTTTATGTGCTGGCGCGCCGAGTATCGGATACCGGCGTTTGGTCTACTTCTGTTGCCAGCGCTGCCAGGCGAGGCCGGGGCGATCCGCCCGAAACTTGACCAGCCGCTGGTGCTCGACTTCGGTCACGTAAACCGTGCGGCCGTCAGGCCCGCCAAAGCAGAGGTTGCTGGGGGCTTTGCCCAGCACGTTGATCTCTTTCAGGATCTCGCCTTGCGGGGAGAGCACCACCACGGTGCCTTTGCCGTACCGGGTGATGTAGAGATTGCCGTCGACGTCGCACCGCATGCCGTCGAACCCGTGGTCCTCAAACTGCTTGAGCAGCCGCTTGTTGGTGAGCGAACCATCGGGGGCGATGTCGAACGCCCAGACGTTGCGCTGCACGCTCTCGTTGACGTAGAGCGTTTTGCCGTCGGGGCTGACTTCGATGCCGTTGGTGGTGCCCATGTCGGCGGCCACGCGCGTGACCTTGCCGTCGCGGTCGATTCGCCAGATCTGCCCCGTTTTCTGCGACCAGGCCGGATCGCTGGCGTAGAGCGTGCCATCGGGGGCGATCGCCAGGTCGTTGGGCTGGTTCATCGTCGGCTCGTGGGCAAAGACCGTCACCTTGCGCGTGGCCGGATCGATCTTGAGAATGTTGTGGCCCGTGTAGTCGGCCACGTACATCTGCCCAGCCCGGTCGAACCGGATGCCGTTACCGGTGCTGCCCTCGGGCAATTCGACGAACACTTCGAGCTTGCCGTCGGGCGTAACCTTGGCGATGTCGCCACGCCGCTTGAGGTTCACCACGTAGACATTGCCCTGGGCATCGCAGGCGGGGCCTTCAATGCCGGTGGTGAAACTCTTGGGCTCCGTGAATGGTTCCGCCTTGGGGAGTTCGTCGGCCAAAAGCACCGAACCGCAGAACGCGAGCGAGAAGCCAACAGCGGACAGGCCGACGCAACGCAGGGCAAACGTCATGGCGAGGGCATCCTGACGGCTGAAGACGAATTAACCCCAGGGGGGCGTAGCGGCCGAATGTTCGCCGCCAGGCCCCGGGAAGTTAGGCCACGTGAGGGGCGTTGGCCACAGTTTGCGCAGCGTGCAACGGCATTGCAACGATCGGAGGCCAGAAAGCTCCTCGCGGGCGACACGCGGCCAGACGCCTACTCGATCGGCGGTAGCACGTCGGGCTGGACGCGGTAGCCTTCGGCCAGGGCATTGGTCGCATTGAACGTGGCGACCACGGCCATCAACTCGCCCAGCCCTTCGTCATCGAGCCCCAGCTTGCGAACGGCGGCGGTGTGCGACTGGATGCAGTATTCGCAGCCGTTGGTGGCCGAAACCGCCAGGGCGATCATTTCCTTGGTTAGCACATCGAGCTTGCCGGGAGCCATGGCCGCCTTGAGCCGCAGCCAGGTCTGTTCCAACAGGGGCGGGTGCGAAGCCAGGGCCTTCCAGAAGTTCGGCACAAAGTCGATCTGCTTGGTGGCCTTGATGTCGTCGTAGATCTGTTTGACCAGGCCTTGGGCTTCGTCTTCTTGCACGAGCCGGACATTGGCGGGGCGTGAGGTATCCATGATGTACAACTCTTGATTCAAAAGAGGCAGTAGGTGTCTGACGCTACCAGCATCGCGAGCGGTTCAGTTGCATGGCGATGGCGACTCGATCTCGCGGCTGCTGCTCATCAAACGAAACGGACAAACTGCGATCCATCACACGCAGCATGTCCGTGCTGATGTATAGCCCTATCGGTGCGTCATGACAACGAGCGAGTCCCATGAGGACGTAGCTCAGGGCTGACCTTCCTGCCCTTAAGGGTTGGGTAGCCCCGAGGCGGCGGTTACCATGGCGGCACGTTATCGACCGGTCCTGTTCTGTGCCCATGCCAGAGATAGGAGGAGGTTTCGTGAAACGCTGCCTGACGTTCGCTGCCGCCTGGTTGTCGCTGCTGGCCGCCGCGGCCCGTGCCGAAGAAACCATCGAGCAGAAGCTGGTGATTTCGATTGAGCGGATCTGGGATCGGGCGGAGCACAACGCCTTTACCGATCTGATCCGCTTCAAAGGCAAGCTGTACTGCACGTTTCGCGAAGGCTCCGGCCACATCCCCGGCTTGAACGGCACGATCCGCGTCATTCGCTCGGCCGATGGGCAGAACTGGGAATCGGTCGCCTTACTGTCCGAACAGCACGTCGATCTGCGCGATCCCAAGCTGAGCATCACGCCGGATGGCCGGCTGATGGTCAGCACGGGGGCGTCGTACTACCACGGCAGCCAGCGGAAGAAGATTGAAAGCCGCGTGGCCTTCTCCGATGAAAACGGCGAGAACTTCAGCAAGCCGCAAAAAGTGCAACTGCCCGAGCACATCATTACCCATCAGGATTGGTTATGGCGCGTAACGTGGCGCGGTGATACCGGCTGGGGCTGCTTGCAGCAGGTGCCTGTTGGTTCCAAGCGACGATTGCATCTGGTGAAGACAACCGACGGCATCCACTATGAGCACGTGACGGAGATCGAACTGTCGTCGCCGACGGAAACCACGCTGCGGTTCGAGGACGACGGTACGATGATCGCCATGATCCGTCACCATGAGAACAAAGCGTTTGTCGGCCGGTCGGAGCCGCCCTACACCAAGTGGGATCTGAAGGAGGCCAACAAGCGGTTTGGTGGTCCCAACTTTGTGCAGCTGCCGGGCGGGGCCTGGTTGGCCGGCAGCCGCAGCTATGAACAGCGGCCGTACACCATGGCATTGTGGTGGATGGACCCGGAGACGGCCCAGTTTCGCGATCTGCTCACGCTGCCCAGCGGCGGCGATACCAGCTATCCCGGCTTTGTGATCGATGAGGATCGCAACCAGGTGCTGGTGTCGTACTACTCGGGCCATGAAGGCCGCACTGCGATCTACCTGGCCACGCTGCGGCTGGATGTGCTGCAAGCATTGGCCCGCGAAAAGTAACGCCGCTGGCCGGCAGCGCGGGGCGAACCTTTAGGCGTGTGGCGCACTCTCAACTTGTCGACGGGCCGCGATGAACCGCTGCCGTGGAGTGTGGTTCGTCTCCGGGCGTGGCGGAGTTTTTCACGCTGCGCCCGCGCTCTAGCCAAGTGGCGAAATCAGCAGACTCGCGACGCTCAGAATGTCGTGCCCGACATCGGGCGTGGGAGTGCAAGTCTTCCCTCGGCTGCTTCTTACCTCTCAAAGCGGCACGCATGAGTTGCGGCTCATGATTTGACGTCGTTTACGGCTTGGCCTGCCACACGTGCCGCAGCAATCGCGTGGGCGGGTTTTCACCGCGGAATTGCCGCTGCCAGCTTTCGGCCACGAACAGGCAGGTCAGCATCGTTGCGGCGTGCCGCGGATGCCGCAGGGCGTAAGCCAACAGCCGCGGGAGGATCCGCGTGCCCGACTTCCACGAGAGCAGCTTGTCCAGGGCCTCGGTCATCCACTGTTCCGAAGTGAAGTGATAGTCCTGTGTGCCGTCCACCTCCAGGACCAGGTCAAAGTACGGACCGGCGCAGCGGGCCAGTTGCCCTGGCTCTGGATAGAAGCCGCCAAAGCCTCGCTGTAAGAGTGCGTAGTGGAACTCGGGCGAGCCCCAGCGGAACCGCCAGGGGCTTTTCAACAAATCTTCGTTTCGGATGCGCGGGGTGCCTTCGTGCCGGTGAATGACCGTGGTGGCCATCCGCCCCTGCGTGCCCGGCTTGAGCACGTGGCGACAGATGGCGAACAACTGCCGGTAGACGGCATCGTCGCGGCCCGCCAGCACATCCTCAGGCTGCACGAAGTGCTCGATGGAGCCGTTGGCGATCACGCCGTCGAAGCGGCCACGCCACACGTCGCCCAGGTCGCGGTAATCGATCAGCCGCACGTCGAGGCCTCGCTGGCGGCAACGCCGCACCTGGGCCGGTGAGATCGTGATCCCAATCGCGGTGGCTCCGCGGCGGACGGCGGCTTCCACCAGCGTGCCGTTGCCGCAGCCGATATCCAGAATGCGGCTGCCTGGCCCACAGCCCACCTGATTCAACAGCCAGTTGATCTGGTTCTGCTGGGCTTGGGCATACGGCACTGTCGGGTCGCCGCGGTAGATGCCCTCGGTGAGGTCGAGGAACCCACATTGGGGAAAGACCCGTTCGAAGAACTCGTAGCAGTTGACTGTCGTCTTGATCGGGCGGCGGGCAGGCTGTAGAGCGTCATCGTCCGCGGCGGGGGAGGTCGGCGCATCCGCCGGGACGGCCGGGCGGTCGCGTGCGACGATGTCGGGCGCGATCGTGGGCGGAGAACCCGGGGATCGATTGGCTGGGGTAGTAGCAACCGCAACTTTAGGCTCGGGCAGGGTACTCATCGCGGTTTGGAAGCCTCGCAAGCTAGCCGGCGAAGGCAGCGTTCCTGCGCTATAGCGGTGGTGCAACCGTTCGTGCACGCCTTCGCGGGCAGTGGGCATGTACCGGCCCCGGTGAGGGCCGCCAGCAGCGGCCCGCGTCCCTGCAAAGCGTAAAGTTTGGCCGGGTGTCGCGCGCTTTCCGCGGAGAACGCTGCGGCGGCACTACCACCTACCAATGTGCAGGTTTAGTGCCGCCGGCACGGGCCGGTTGCAGACAGGCACCTTGGGAAACGGCGGGCGTACGACCGAGGGGGTGAGGCGGACTTCCGACTGCGCCGGGTGTAACGGCGGCGACACGACGAAATGGGAGTCCACTAGGGGGGCCGGCGCGGAAATTCTGGGCCCCGGGAGGTTCGCAGAAAGCACCCGGTGCCCTAGAATCAGGGAATGTCGGCCGCGCGACCAGCTCCCTCCACGGCAGCGGGGAAACCTTGCACCGCCGGGCTTTTGGCGGTGGTCCTGGACGGTTGGTCGCGCGAGAATCTATCGTAATCGGCGGTGCTCGTCCGCGTGGTCGGCGTCAGGGTCGACGGACGGGTGCCGAGCGGGTGATTTCCGCACGCCGGGCGTCGTATCCCACGGTGGCCAGCGGCGATTCCATCCAATCGTTCCCTCGGTGCCGGGGTGTTGCATCTTCCATGGAAATGAAGGTGTTCAGCGGCCGCGCGAATCCCAAATTGGCCGCACGCATTTGTGAATATCTGGGGATTCCCTTAGGCCGGATCTCGATCGGCAACTTCCCCGACGGCGAAATCGCCTGCAAGATCGAGGAGGACGTCCGCGGTCGCGACTGCTTCATCGTGCAGCCCACCTGCCCTCCGGTGAACGAAAACCTGATGGAACTGTTGATCATGATCGACAGTTTCGTCCGGGCCAGCGCCGGTCGGGTTACGGCCGTGCTGCCGTACTACGGCTACGCGCGGCAGGACCGCAAGGACGAAGGCCGCGTGCCGATCACCGCCAAGCTGGTGGCGAACATGATCGTACGGGCCGGTGCCCACCGGGCGCTGACCATGGACCTGCACGCCTACCAGATCCAGGGCTTCTTCGACGTGCCGGTGGATCACCTCTACGCCGCCCCGGTGCTCGATGAGTACTTCATCAAGATGAACATTCCGGAGTCGGAGCTGGTGGTGGTCAGCCCCGACGAAGGCAGCATCAAGCGGGCCCTGACGCACAAGGCCACCCTGGGTGGGCGGCTGGCGATCGTGGACAAACGCCGCAGCAGCGCCGAGCAGACCCACCAGGAGAACATCATCGGCGGACCGGTCGAAGGCAAAATCTGCCTGATGTTCGACGACCTGATCAGCACCGCTTCAAGCATTTGCGGCGCTGCGGAACGGTTGCACCAGGCCGGCGCCAAGGAGATCTACGTGGCCGCCACGCACGGCGTGCTTTGCGGGCCGGCGATCGACCGGCTGAGCAACGCTCCCATCAAGGAGCTGATCCTGACCGACACCATCCCGCTGCGGCCCGACCAGATGCTGCCCAACATTCGCGTGCAGTCGGTGTCCGAACTGCTGGGCGAGGCAATCAAGCGGATCCACCTGAACAAGTCGGTCAGCGCGCTGTTCTAAAGCCAGGTCGCCGCGAGTTCCTGCAGGCCGGGGAAACACCCGGGAACCGCGCCGTACGCTTGTAGCCAAAGTGTGCGCACGGTGGATCGAAAGCCGTTCGGGACGCCGGCCAGGGAAGCCGCGTATCGGCGGCGAGGGCTGCACGCTCGTTCGCTTGCGCTAAATGCTTCGGGCGTTAATGACTCCCAGGCCGTGGCACGCGCAGGGACTGCCCAACTGCTGTGCGCGGTGGTCGCAGAGCCCTGCCAGGTTCTGCCTGGTGGGGAATCGTTCAAACGCGGATTGGTCGCTACACTTGGCGTAACCCAACGCTGTGTTTAACCGTTCACGTTCCCCGCACCTTGGAGAGGATTGACGATGTCCAGACCCAAAGTCTTTGTCACGCGCAAGATTCCCGATAACGGTCTGGAGAAGATCAAAGCTCATTGCGACGCCGAGGTGTGGAGCGAACCGCTGCCGCCTCCCCGCGAGGTGCTGCTGGAGAAGGTGGCCCAGTGCGATGGGCTGCTGTCGCTGCTCACCGAACGGGTGGATGCCGAACTGATGGACGCCGCCCCGCGGCTGCGCGTGGTGAGCAACTACGCCGTGGGCTTCAACAATATCGACGTGGCCGCCGCCACCCAGCGAGGCATTGCCGTCGGCAACACGCCTGACGTGTTGACCGATGCCACCGCCGACATGGCCATCACGCTGCTGTTGGCTGCTGCCCGGCGGCTGGTGGAATCCAACCGCGACATCAACGAAGGCAAGTGGAAGACCTGGGAGCCGCTGGGGTACATCGGCCAGGACCTGGTCGGCAAGACCGTCGGCATCGTGGGCATGGGCCGCATCGGCTTCGCCGTGGCCAAGCGTCTGCACGGCGGCTGGGGCATGCGGGTGCTGTATCACGACCTGCGGAATAACGAGCAGGCCGAGCAGCAGTTGCAGGCCAAGAAGGTCGACATGGACACGCTGCTGGCCGAGTCGGACTATATCTCGCTGCACGCGAACCTCGACGATAGCACCCGGCATCTGTTCAACGCCGAAGCGTTCCGCAAGATGAAGCCGACGGCCGTGCTTGTGAACACCGCCCGCGGTCCGCTGGTGGTGGAAGAAGACCTGGCCGAAGCGCTGCGGACCGGGCAGATCTTCGCAGCCGGTCTGGACGTGACCGATCCCGAGCCGCCTTCGCTGGACAACCCGCTGTTGAAGCTGCCCAACTGCGTGATCGCGCCGCACATCGCCAGCGCCACGGTTTCCAGCCGCGGCGGCATGGCCGAGATCGCCGCCGATAACCTGTTGGCCGGCCTGGAAGGCAAGCCGCTGCGGGCTTGGGTGAATCCCGAGGTCGAAGGGAACCGCCGCAAGCCGTAGTTGACGCAGCCCTGCATGGGCCCATGACAACCAACACGCCTGCGTGGGTGAACGGCTCATCCACGCAGGCGTTCTTTTTTTGACAAAGAAAAACGCCCGGGAGAACTGGCCTCCCGGGCGTGCGTTTCGTCGCTAGAGATTCATGACCGCGTGCCGCGGCAGACGACTCGGGGCTACTCGATTTCCACCCAGCGGCCTTCGCGGGCACTTTGCAGCACGGCGTCGCACACCTTCTGGGTCCGCAAGCCGGAGCGGAAGTCGGGCTGAGCGGGCGTGCCGGTTTCCAGGCCCTTGAGGAAGTCGGCCAGGGCGTTGATGAACGTGTGCTCGTAGCCGATCGTGCAGCCGGGCACCCACCAGTGATCCATGTACGGGTGCTCGAAGTTGGTGACGTGGATCTTCTGCCAGCCGGTGAGGTGGGCCTCGGTCTTCTGGCCGGTCTTGGGATCGGCGTACTTGAAGTACTGCAGGTACTGCGGGTCTTCCAGGTCGAAGTACAGGCTGCCGCGATCGCCGTTCAGCTCGAACGTGTTGAAGTTCTTGCGGCCGCGAGCGTAGCGGGTGCTTTCAAAGGTGCCCAGCGAGCCGTTGGCGAACTCGGCCAGGAACATGCAGGCGTCGTCGATGTTCACGGGCTCCACTTTGCCCGTCTCGGCATGGACGCGTTCCTTGACGAACGTTTCGGTCCGGGCGCACACGCGGCGAATCGGGCCGTTGAGCCATTCGGCCGTGTCGATCGAGTGGGCGAGCAGGTCGCCGGTCACGCCGGAGCCGGCCACCGAGGCATCCAGCCGCCACAGGGCCTGGCCGCCCTGGGGAACGTCGGCGGCGATCGTCCAGTCTTGCAGGTACAAGGCCCGGTAATGGAACGGCTTGCCGATGCGGCCTTCGTCGACCAGTTGCTTGGCCAGCGTGATCGCCGGCACGCGGCGGTAGTTGAACCACACCATGTTGGGCACGCCGGCCCGTTCGACGGCGGCCACCATTTCTTCGGCCTCGGCCACGTTCATGGCCAGGGGCTTCTCGCAGAGGATCATCTTGCCGGCTTCGGCGGCGGCCAGCACGATCTCCTTGTGGGTGTTGTTGGGCGAGCCGATATCGATCAGATCGATGTCGTCGCGTTCGACCAGCTTCCGCCAGTCGGTCTCATAGCTTTCGTAGCCCCAGTTCTCGGCAAACGCTTTGATCTTGTCTTCTTTGCGAGCGGCGCAGGCCTTGAGGACCGGTTGATATTCCAGCTTGAAGAACTGGTTCACCTTGCGGTAGGCGTTGGAATGGGCGCGGCCCATGAAGCCGTATCCGATCATTCCGACATTCAAAGCCTTGGGCATGGTGTAACCTTTCCGCGTCTATCGAGAGAAACTGAGTTGAGGCGTGAACGAGCAGGGCCCGGAGGCTGCCCCCCAGGCTGCCGCGACTGGCTGGATTTTGCCTGCCCCCGCGACCCTTGGCAACACCCGGCACAGTGAAAAGTAGCGTGCCTTCCGGCTGCGGAGCGCGCAGGGAATCAGCCTGCCATGCAAGCCGCGCGGTTGGGCTAATCGCTGCGTGAGTTACTCGGCGGGCATCGCCGGGACTTCGGGCTGAACGCCCGGCTCACCAGGGACGAACTCTTCGTCCATCGAGAGGATGTATGCCACGATGGCAAGCAGCATCAGCACTACCGCGGTCCACAGCCGCCAATCCTTGTGCGGCGGGCGCTTGGCCTTGTGTGATTCGTGCTGGGAATGATGGCCGTGACCGTGGTGATTGTGCTGGTTCATCGAATGCTCAATTCAAGAAAGACAGGGGGCGCCCGAAGTTAAAGCAAAGCCCCCGGCATGCGCCGCACAGGAACATGCCGGGGGATGATTGTCAGGATTGGTTGCTGCTGTTGGTGTTATTGTTGTTGGTGCGGTTGTAACCGTACTCGAAGTGGACCTGGTTGCCGGCGGCGTCGTAGCAGTTGATGGTCAGGTGCTCGGGGTTCACGTAATCCTTGCCTTCCACCAGCACCAGCATGTTGCCCGACTCTTCCAGCCGTGACAGCTCGCGGCGTTTCTTGTTGTTGAGGTAGCTGGCGACGTCGTTGGCCACCGACACGATCACCTTGGCCACGTCCTTGCGCTGGGTGACCAGCAGCAACAGCCGCACGACTTCCAGCGCCATGCTCTCGGCCGTCTTGACCACGCCGGTGCCGGTGCAGCACGGGCAATCACGGTACACGCTCCGCTTGAGGCTGGGGCGGATCCGCTGCCGCGTCATCTCGATCAGACCGAAGGGGCTGGTGCGGAGAATCTTGGTGCGGGCCCGGTCGCGCTTCACCGCATCGCGCAGCGCCCGCTCGACACCGCGGCGGTGCTTCTCCTTGCGCATGTCGATGAAGTCGTTGACGATCACGCCGCCCAGGTCGCGGAGCCGCAGTTGGCGAGCGATTTCCTTGGCTGCCATGAGGTTGATCTGGTAGGCGGTTTCCTCGGCGTTGTCGTCCGCCCGGAAGTTGCCGCTGTTGACGTCGATGGCCACCAGGGCTTCGGTCTGGTCGATGACGATCGAGCCGCCAGCCTTGAGCGGCACGTGCCGCTGGTAGATTTTGCTGATCTCTTCCTCGACGTGGTACTTGTGGAACAGCGGGTCCTTGCCTTCGTACAGGTGCAGCCGGTTCACGTACCGGGGCATTACGATCTGCAAGAACTCCTTGGCCCGCTCGTACGCGGTGGGTTCATCCACGTAGATCGCGTCGACATCGGTGGTGAAGATGTCGCGGATCGTACGGATGATCATGTCGCTTTCTTCGTAGATTGGTGCCGGGCCGGGCAGCTTCTTGATGCGGCGGACGATGACCTTCCACAGCCGCAGCAGGTAGGCCATGTCGCGCGACAGTTCCTTGTGTGAGCGTTCCTGGCCGGCCGTGCGGATGATGAAGCCCAGCCCCTTGGGCGGGTTGAGCTCCAGCAGCACGTCGCGGAGCTTACGGCGGACTTCTTCGTCCTCGATCTTGCGCGAGACGCCCACGCGGCCCAGCGCCGGCATGAGCACCAGGTAGCGGCCGGGGATGCTGATGTAGGTGGAGAGCGTGGGGCCCTTGGTGCCGATGCCTTCCTTGATCACCTGGACGATGACTTCATCGCCGCGGCGGAAGATGTCCTGGATGGGCGGCTTGACCCGGGGCCGCATGCCGACCTTGCGGCGCTTGGTGCGGGTGGCATTGTCGCCGTTGCCGTTTTCGTCGCCGTTACCGTTCTTGTTGGCGCCGTTCTTGATGCCGCCGCGGCGGTCGCGCTCGAGCACTTCGTAGGGGTCGTAACCGCCCTGGCGGAAGTACTGCGGCTCCACGTCGCTGATGTGCAGAAAGCCGTTGCGGCCCACGCCAAAGTCGACAAAGGCGGCCTGGATGCTCGGCTCCAGGTTGACGATCGTGCCCTTGTAGATGTTGCCGACGTAGGAGTCCTGGCTGGTGCGTTCAACGTACAGTTCTTCCAGTTGGCCATCTTCAAGGATGGCGATCCGGCACTCCTCCGGCTGGGCGACGTTGATCAGGATTTCTTGCTTCATGTTGGTTCCTTATTGTTCGGTGCGACCGCGCGCAACGCGCGGCCGGGGTGTACGGTGGTTGGAGGGTGCCGCCGCCAAGGGACGCCACGGCATCGCGCCAGGGGGCGCCCGATACCGCGCTGGGGGCGGCTAACCGGTGGCCGCGGCCAGGCCCGGCGGCAACTGCCGCCCTGCGACCGGCCAGACTCGCGGTGCTCCCGGTGCGATCGGCTCCCGGCGCGCCATCGTTGGCCCGGCTGCCGCTTCCACGCTGGGGCGCGCTGGAACCGTGGCTGCCGTGTGGTCGGCCGTTCAGCGAGTGACGCCGTTGCGCGGGATCGCGCGACGGGCCGCTCTGCCGGCCCGCGCCGTGGCGGAGCCTTCCTCCCAATGCCAAACAGCTTCCCGCCGCGCGCAGCATGTCAGGGCACCGGATGTCGATCGTCCCGGCGTCTGCGCGCTGTGCCGGCGGATGGGCGGCCCAGGGCTGGACGCAGTGCGCAGTTGCCACCGCGGCATGCGGCGACAAGCGATGCCATGCGCCAAGCGGCTCGGCTCGCCCGGAGAATTCAAGCGATTCAACGCATGCCACGACCCGGCCCGAGCACGGCAAGCGCCTCGTGCTGGCTGAAGTGGGTTGGGTCGGGTGCTCGTTGGTCGGGTTCATCCCACCTGCTCCGGCAGGACATGTTTGACGCGGTCCCGCAAGTACGTCTTGATGTCGCGTGCGTGCTCCATGGCCAGCGCTCGCTGGGCCACTTCCTCGCACTGGGCAATCGTGACCGCGCGGATCAGCCGTTTGATCTCCGGAATGGCGGCCGGCGTGACGCTCAACGTCCGAACCCCCATGCCGACCAGCAGCATGGTGTAGATGGGGTTGGAGGTCATCTGGCCGCAGACATAAACGGGGATCTGCTGACGGTTCGCCGCCTGGATGGTCATCTGCATCAGCTTAAGCACGGCCGGGTCGCACGGATTGTACAACTCGGCCACGTCTTTGTTGCTGCGATCAACGGCGAGCGTGTATTGAACCAGATCGTTGGTGCCGATGCTGACAAAATCGACCTCGCGCACGAAATGGTCGATCATCATCACCGCTGAAGGCACCTCGACCATCATGCCGACCGGGATTTGCCGGAACTCGATGCCCGACTCCTCCAGGTCTTCCATCACGTCGGCCAGCACCATTTTGGCCTGGCGCAGTTCGCGGATGGTGGACACCATCGGGAACATCACGTGGACGTCGCCCAGCACGCTGGCCCGCAAAATGGCCCGCAACTGCGTGCGGAACATCGGCAGGTTGCGTAGCGCCAAGCGGATGCTCCGCAAGCCCAGGAACGGGTTGTGTTCGTCCTCGGGATTCGGGAGATGGGCCATCTTGTCGGCGCCCAGGTCGAGCGTGCGCATTACGACGGGCTTGCCGGGCATGGAGCGAACGACGCAGGCGTACGCGTCGTAGTGGACCTCTTCCGTGGGTTCGCTCTGGGCCCCCAGGTACAGAAACTCGGTGCGGTACAGGCCGATGCCGTCGCACCCTCGATCGGTGCACTGCTGGACTTCGTGCGGGAACTCGATCGTGCCCAGCAGCCGCACCCGTACGCCATCGGCGGTTTCCGCCGGCAGGTCCCGGAGAGCCTGCAGGCTCACTTGCAGGGCCTCGGCTTCCTTGGCTTCGCGGCGGTACTGCTCCAGCGTGTCTTCGTCGGGCTGGAGGATCACCAGGCCCTTGTGGCCGTCGATGATGACCATCTCGCCGCCGGAAACGTCGGTAAGGAACGGGCCCGTACCGACCACGGCCGGAATTTCCATGCCCTCGGCGACGATGGCCGTATGGCTGCCGGGACCGCCCACCTCGGTGACAAAGCCCAGCACGTAGCGGCGATCGAGACTGGCCGTTTCGCTGGGGGTGAGGTTATGGGCCAGCACCAGCACCGGTGACGTCAGTTGCGTCAGACCTTCGCGGCGCACGCCCAGCAGGTGTCTTAGCAGCCGCTTCTCGATATCGAAAATGTCGTTGGCCCGCTCGGCCAGGTGCTGACTTTCCAGGCTCTGGAACACCTTGGCGTAGCGGCGCAGGCTGCGGCTGACGGCGTACTCGCTGGAGAAGTGTTTCTGGCGAATCAGGTCCTCGATCTCCGCGCGCAGGCGGGGATCGTGCAACATTTGCATATGAGCTTCGAAGATGGCGCCGTACTCAGCGCCCAGCTCCTGGCTGACGGTGTCGCGATTGCGACGGATTTCGCGGGCGGCCGATTCCACGGCCGTGTTGAACCGTACCAGTTCCTGCTCGACGGCGTCTTGCGCAACGAACCGCCGAGGGATACGAAATCCCTCTTGGTCCATCACCATGGCCTCGCCAATGGCGACGCCCGGCGAAACCGCAATTCCGTGCAGCTTGCGCATAGGCACTCTGGGGTTGCAGAACCGGACGTTCCGCAGCCGCGTGAGCCGTCACGGCAGGTACCCCGGGGCTGCTTGCCCAGAGGGACCTTTCAGCGTACGCAGCGGGTCGGTCCGCGTTCCTCCAGCGAGGCCTCGGCGGGCACCGGAGAGCACACACTCCCATTGCCGGATGACGAGTTGCGTGGAGATGTTCCTGTGTGGGAAGCGGGCAGCAGCAGCCGGGCCGGCCATCGACCCGGAGCTATGATCCAGAGCTGCCTTCGCGGTCGGACAGGTCTTCCTCTTCGGCGAATCCTCGTTCGAACAGACTGGTAAGTGCTTTCAGGGCCGCTTCGGCATCCGGACCATCGGCCTCGATAGCCAGCTCCGTACCCTGTACGGCGGCCAATGCGAGGATGTCCAGGATGCTCTTTCCGTCGAAGCGCTCGCTATCCTTAATGATTTCTATTTTCGCTTCATACTGCATGGCGCACTTGACGAACAAGTCGGCGGGGCGCGCGTGCAATCCCTGGGGATTGTTCACGACGACCGTGGCCACTGACTTGTTGCCCATGTTACGCCACTACTTCTGGTCTACTGTCGGCTGGCCCATCGCGCCCGCCGTGTGGGGCACGCCGGGCCGCCCGGAAGGGACTGGCGACCGCCGCGCTACGGGGCGGCGATCCGCATGGCATGAATCTCGAAGTTGCTATCCGCTGATGTTTCGGTCTGTTTCGCTCTGCGCGTGCTCAACTTGCCCGCGGCCCGGAACATCAATACCGCGTGCTCACCAGGCTGGCGACGTGCGCGTTGACCCGTAACGGGCTGGCGAAGGGATCGGCAATCCTTCTGGCCCCTGCAGGTCCTTACGAGCACTTCCACCGCGGCCTCGTGTGCGCTGGCAACGGCCGCGATCGATGCGACAACGAAGCTTGCCTGCGTGGAAGGACGCTGACTGGCTCGGCGGCGAAGGGCTTGCCCGCGGCCTGATTGCCCCCGGTCTTTGGGGCGTCTTCTCCGTATCCGGCGAAGAATCCCGCTGGATGAGAGCCCGCCGGCGCGTGCCGGCCGGACCGCTTGCAGCGGGAAACTGGACACGACATTGGACCGGGCAAGCCGCGCGGCCGTGAAGGAGCCGCGCTCGCTAGCTGCCGAACTGGCCTTCGTCCGCTTCGTCCAGCAGTTGCAAAATGGCTTCGCGGTTCTCGGCCTGCTTGAGGAACCTGCGGAACGTGTCGTTGTGCAACTGACGCGCGATGTGTTCCAAAGCCCGCAGGTGATCCGTCGGACGATCCGGCGGCGAGATCAGCAGGAACAGGATCTGCACCTTCTCGCCGTCCAGGCTGGTAAAGTCCACGCCGTTGCGGCTGATGGCCACCGTGGCAACCAGGCGGTCGACGCTTGGATGCTTGGTGTGCGGGACGGCCACGCCGCGGCCGATACCGGTGCTGCCCAGTGCTTCCCGCTCAAGGATCTTCTTGACGATGCTTTCGTATTCTTCCGCGACGATCTGTTTGGCATCCAGCAGCGATTGAACCATCGCCCGGATGGCACCTTCCTTGTCGTCGGGGGCCAGATCGGCTTGCACCGATTCCCGGCTCACGAAGTCGGCAAACTTCATGCACGCTTTCCTTTCTGGATGGTATGTCCGCCCGTGGGGAGCGGGAGGGCTGCACATGGCAGCACCCGGCGGCGGCCGCGGCTGCGCCTGGCGAGGCGAGCTTACTCAGCCGAACCGTCCGGTGCGAGCTGCCCTTCGGCCGCCACCTGGCCAATACCCGGCCCGCGATGGCCCTGCAGCTTCTCCTTGTATTTCTTGATTTGCTGCTCGACCTTGTGGAGGGCGCTGTCGACCGAGGCCATCAAGCTCTCGGAGCGGTCCGAGGCGACAAACTCGCCCTTATGTTCTGCCAGCACCAGCAGTTCCACCAGCGGCGTCTGCTCGTCGTCCAGGTCGACGGTGACCTGAATCGAGGTCAGACGCTCGAAGTATCGCGACAGCTTCTCGACTTTGGCGCTGATTTTCTCACGGGTAGCTTCGCTCAGATGCCCATGCCGCGTCGAGATGGTGATTTGCACCGATTCCACTCCTCTCATCTTTGGCCGATGCAAGCGGGCCTCTGCCAACAACCCGCTAACCCCTTTCAGGCCAGCAATGGGCAGCCTGCATGTACCCGGCCAATGAAACTACTGTGCGGCTAACTGTTTAACATTCGGTGTGCCGCAGCGGCACCGGTGGACCCCCTAGCTGCCAAAAGCAGCAGGGAATCGACGTTCCAGTCTACCTTTTCTCGCGAGTGATGGTAGGCCATCCACCACAGGATTCTATCGCTGTAGCCAGATCGCGGTAACTCCCCGCCCCCTGACCAGTTATGTCGGATTTACCGCTTGCAACGAGGGGCGAAAGAGTGTCGGATCGGTTGACCTCGCGGGGGCCGGTTCGGCTGTAAACGTCTGACACTCCGGCAATTACGCAGCACCGGCGCGTTTGGTTCGCCGCCGCCAGTGCTCCACAAGGGATGCCCGTAAAGTTCGGCCAGCCAGGCAGACTTGCTGAACCCCGGCCGTCAGAATGACGGTTGTAACCGCAAACCCCTGCGCCGGCGGCAATTCCTCTCTGTCCGATCAAAGTGTCGACATGCATAGACTGGGGCTGGGCCCGCGATCGGTCGCCGTAGGCAGGCGCTAGCGCGCCTGGATCTTGGGGTGCCGCAGCAACTGCCGGACGTTGTCCATGGCCAGCGGTTTGACCAGGTGCTCGTCGAACCCCAGGTCCTTGGAATGGCGGCGATCCTCAGGCTGGCCATACCCGGTCAGGGCCACCAGCAGCAGATGGTCGTTACAGGGATCGCGCCGAAGGATCTTGGCGACCTCGTAGCCGTCCATGCCCGGCAGGCCGATATCCAGCAGCACCAGGTCCGGCTGAAATTCGTTGACTGCTTTCAGGCCCGAGGGGCCGTCGCCCTCGCAGCGGACCTCGTGGATGCCCATCGACTTGAGCAGCAGGGATAACATCCGGGCGGCCGCGTGGTTGTCGTCCACGATCAGCACCCGGCGCCCCGGCGGTACCTGATCGCTGAGGTTGGGGCTGGTTTCACTCTTGGCCGGCGCGGGGACCAACGGCAACCGCACAACGAACTCGCTGCCCTGGTTTTCGCCCGGGCTGGAGGCCGACACGTTGCCGCCATGCAGCTCGACCAGATTGCGTACCAGCGTCAACCCGATGCCTAGCCCGCCCTGCGAGCGTTCCAAGGATTGATCGGCTTGGGTGAACAACTCAAAGACGTGCGGCAGCAGCGTCTTGGAGATGCCAATGCCGGTGTCGCGGACCGTGATTACGGCGGAGCGCGCATCGGGCTCGATGGTGAGCCAGATGCGGCCGCCTGGCTCCGTATACTTGGCCGCGTTGTGCAGCAGGTTGGTAAGCACCTGGGTGAGCCGGACCGCATCGCCGCGGACCCATACCGGTTCATCAGGCATGCTGACCGTCAGGTGATGACGCTGCGATTGCACAAAGGACCGCACCGTTTCCACTGCCCGACTGGCCAACCCTCGCAGGTCGACCTCGTCGCTGCGGAGTTGGACCTTGCCGCGCATGATCCGCGAAACGTCGAGCAAGTCGTCCACCAGCCGCACCAGGTGTTCGACCTGCTCCTGCATCAGGGCGATGGTTTCGTTCTCGCCCAGCCGCAGCCGCAGCACGTCCAGCCCGCTGCGTACCGGGGCCAGCGGATTGCGGAGTTCGTGGGCCAGCATGGCCAGGAACTCGTCTTTCCGCCGGGCGTTCTCTTGCGATTCTTCGTACAGCCAGGCGTTCTCGATCGTGACCGCCACGCGGTGGGCCAGGTCTTCGGCCACCGATAGGTCGGTGGCATCGTATCGACGCCCCGATTCGGCCGATACGAACAGCATGGCTCCGATCACACGATCGCGAATCGAAAGCGGCACGCAGACATACGACTTCAACCCCAGGCCGCGCAAGATTTCCAGGTGCTCTGCACCGTGCGCATGCTTCTGGAGCATGGCATCGTCGACCAGGGGCACAAGCATCGATTCGCCGGAGTGGATGGCGCGATAGATGCCGGTGGCCGGATCAAGTTGGGGCGGGAACCGCTGGTGCAAATCCTCAGCCACCGTTCGCTTACTGGGATCGGCGTGCGACAGCGCGAATGGTTCCGGCTGCCCGTTCTCGCCGTTCATGTACACCACGCACCAATCGGCGAAGTGCGGCACCGCCATTTGAGCGATGCTCTGCAACGTCGATTGCCAATCTTTGAGCGAAGCCAGCGACCGACTGGCGTCGGCCAGAAACCGCAGATCGTGCTCGATCCGCTTGCGTTCGGTCACCTCCATGCAGATGCCCATCATGTGGATGGGCTCGCCTCGATCATTGCGGATGGCACGGCCCCGGGCTTCCACCCAGTGTACGGTGCCGTCGGGTCGGACCAGGCGATACTCGTTGCGATACTCGCGGCCTGTCTTAAGCGTATCCAGGATTTCGCGGACGACGCGCTTGCGGTCTTGCGGGTGAATGTCTGCCTGAAACGCTTCGAAGGTGCCGGGAAACGTGCCCGGCTTCAGACCGTGAAGCGCCTCCAGGCCCGGCGACCAGATCATGCGGTCCTGGCGGACGTCCCAGTCCCAGGTGCCCATCCGGCCCGATTCCAGCGCCATCTGCAATCGTTCTTCGTTGGCCCGCCGCTCGCGTTCCAGGCGTTTCTGTTCGGTGATATCGCGGGCAATGGCCGAAGCGCCCACGATCTCGCCGGCGGCGTTCTTCACTGGTGAAACGGTTACCGAAACATCGGCCAGCGCGCCGCCCTTGCGGACCCGAGTGGTTTCGTAATGCCGTAGCTGCTGGCTCGCCCGGACTTGCTCAAGGATATGCGAGATCTCTTTGGCGCCTTCGGCCGTGCAGAGCATCGCGACCGGTTTGCCCAGGGCTTCCTCGGCCGTGTACCCGTACAAGCGTTCGGCGCCTGAGTTCCAACTGGTGATGTAACCGTCAAACGATTTGCTGATGATCGCGTCGTCGGACGATTCGACAATGGCGGCCAACAGGCCCTTGGCGTTCTCCGCCTGCAGACGGTCGGAAATATCCTGCAAGACGTTGACGGCACCCAGGAGCTGGCCTTGTTTGTCGCGGATCGGCTGGACGTTGACGATCACGAACACACGTGAGCCGTCGGGCCGGACCACGCTGGCTTCAATATTGTGCAGCGGCTCGCCGTTCTCCAGTACGGCCGCCATGGGCGACTGGAGGCGTGTGATCTGGGTGCCGTCGGGCGTAAAGGCGCGATACGAGGCGCAGTAATGGTCGCCGTTTTCGCCCAGCTTGGGTTCGCGGCCCCACAGTTGGACCGCGCGATGGTTGTAGTACTGGATCGCCCCCGCGGCGTCGCAGACGTAGACCGCTACCGGTAAGAGTTCCAGCAGCGTGCGATTGAACCAGAACGAATCGCCCACCTGCCAGCCCGCGAGCGACGATTCGTCGGACGGCACGGCTACGGGAGGCTGCCCATGCCACGCCTTTTCGATGGCGGCCGCGGCATACTCCACCAGCAGTCGTCGCTGCGGCGAAACCTCGCCGCAGGGCAGACAAACTCCAATCGCGCCAACAAGCCGCCCATGGTCGGCCAGTGGGGCAGCAAGCGTGGTGAATCCAACAAGCAGGCCAGCGGCGTGTTCGACCTCCGCGAACGAAGTGGCCGGATCACGCAGCACCTGCGCTATGGCCGATGGTTCCAGGGTGTGCTGGCTCTCCGTTGTGGTTGCTTGCTGTGCTACGGTGGGCCCTGCAACAGCCGCGGAAGGCGCATCCAACCAGCAGCAGCCGGCGACAAGTTCAAGTTGGTCGGCCTCGACCCGATTTCCGATCGCCAGGAGCGTGATCCCGGCGGCATCGGTCAAGAACGCCGTATGTGGAACGGTTTCGAACGCCTCAGAAAGCCGCTTGAGCTGCGGCTGAGCCCAGCGATCGAGTTCTTGCTGAGCATTTTGCCGTGCGATCAAATCCGCTAACGAGACGCACGGCCAACGACGTGAGGCCGTATTTTCTGAGCCGCCCTGCGTGCCGGTGGGGTGCGCGGGTGACTGGGGGCGTGACGTTGCGGCCGGCTCGTTCACATCGCTACGGTTGAAAGAGGCTGATTCCACGAAGTTTCCCGCGGCAATGGGCTCATACAGAGCGTGGTACTGCCCCATGAGCTGCTGATTCGTCGGGGGGCAGGAGTCCCGCGGTAGCCTTGCTTTTGGCAAATACTGGCCAGCGACCGGCGAGGTTTCAGAACGCCGATCTCAAGAAGAGCATTTGCTTGTATCTCCATTTATAGGTGTACTGTACCCGCTGGCCAGGGGGAGCATGGTGGGGAATTTTCTCATAAGGTATCGAATTGCTCCGTGACCGGCATGCGGCAGGCGAAGGGAAGCGAGCTCCGGGGGAATCAACACGCCGGGATATAACACATGCCCCGCGCCGAACATGCGCGCCACAAGAACGAACACACAAACGCGACGCGGGGCATGATGAATGCCTCAATGCGGACGTGAACTACAGGTGCTCGTACCAGTTACGTTGTTCCAATTCTTTGACAATCTGCCGAATGGACTCTTCGTGTTCTTTGCTGGCGACGAGCGTGGCATCCTTGGTATGAACCACGATGCAGTCGTTCAGCCCTAGCGTGACGATCAAATGATCGCCTTCGCTGCGGATGATATTCCGCTGGGAATCGATCCCGATGTATCGCTTGGCCAGGACAGTATGGCCAGCATCATCGGTGCCTTTGAGGCGGCTCAAAGCCCGCCAGCTTCCGACGTCGTCCCAGGTGAAGGGAGCTTCGATCACGGCCACGTCGGTGGCATGCTCCATCACGGCGTAATCGATCGATACGCCCTTGATCGCGGCAAATTCCCGCTCGAAGGTTGCTGGGAAGTCGGGCGTGCCCAAGGCATTTCCGATCTGTTCCAAGTGCGCATACATCTCAGGCTGATGCTGCCGCAGGGCCTGGAGAATGGTGGCTGCCTTCCAAACGAAAATGCCAGAGTTCCAATAAAAATTGCCCTGCTCGAGGAACCGCCGGGCGGTAGCGGCGTCGGGCTTTTCGCGGAATTGCCGCACGACGAACGCCGGCGCGGAACCGGCGGCTTGTCCTGCTGCATTCGCCGCGGTTGTCGCCAGCGGTTCGCCGGCCTCGATGTAGCCGTAGATTTCCGCCGGATAGGTCGGCTTGATACCAAAGGTGACAATCCGGCCGGGCGACTGCTCCACCAGTTGAACCGCCTGGCGGATGGCCGCGTGGAACGCTTCGACCGGCTCGATCACATGGTCGGCCGGCAGCACCACCATGGTGGCGTCCGGATCGTTGCGGCTCACCATCAGAGCCGCCAGCCCGATGCACGGCGCCGTATCGCGTTTGCATGGTTCGCCCACGATCCGCTCACGCGGCAGCTCTGGCAACTGCTCGGCGATCGGTTCGACCAGCTGCTGATTGGTGACGATCAGCGTGCGGTCGGGCGTGACCAGTTCGCTTAACCGATCGACGGTAAGCTGGATCATCGAGCGGTCGCCCGTCAGTTTGAGCAACTGCTTGGGCCTGGCGTTACGGCTCTCGGGCCAGAATCGGGTTCCCGTTCCACCGGCCATAATCAAGGCGTGCAGCATGATACGTGTTCCCCTTGGGTTAGGCTCGAACTGGTTCCCTAAGGGTGTCGTATCACTTACCGCCAGGCCTGACAACCGGTGGATGAACGCCAGCAATGCCTCTGGTGACGGGAATTGGGCCTGGTTTTCGTGGCCCACGTGCGACTAGCGGACCGACTTGGCCGGCCGCTCGCCATCGGCCGCGGCGCCGGCATCGGCAGCCCGTTCGCCATCCGTAGTGCCGACCGTTTGGACATCGGACTTGGGCACGCGTTTCCAGCCGATGGTTAGCCAGCCGTTCTCGGCGGTCATCGTCTGCGGCTGCAGGTCGCCGTAACCGGACCACTGGCCGCCGAGCTTGATCAGGCCGTCAATCCGCGTGGGGATGACCTCGCGGGCTTCAAGCTGGTACTCGACTTCTTCCAGCAGGCCCAGGATCTCGGTGGGCGTGCTCCAGTCCCAGGCGCCCAGCCCCAGCCAGATGCCCAGGTAGTGCCGGTACTTGGTCTGACCGGGGGCGCCGTACCAGACCAGCGGGCGGTCGACCAGTTCGGCCACCGGCCCCTCGGCGGTTTGCTTGATCTCGTAGATGGCCTCGATCATCAGGTCGCCGTCGGGCAGGTCAGGGAAGTTGGCCGCGCCGCCAAACTCGCGAAACCGCAGCGTGATCGTGATATGGTTGCGATCGAACTGCACCCGGATCGGCTCGCGGGAAGCGAAGGTCATTTCCCACGGCATCTCGTTGGGATCGACCTCCGGCAAGTTGGCGTTGGGGAACTGCCGCTGGATGGCCGCCCGCACTTCGTCGCGGCGGAGCGTGCGGCCGCGCCGTTCGTCGCGCCGCATCTCGTCTTCGAACTCGCGGACCAGAAGACCAGCCCGGCCGAGTATGGCCGCGGCCACGTTGTTGATCGCTGTTTCGTGCACGCGGACCGACATGGCGGCGGTCTCAGGAGCCGCGGGCGGGGCGGTCGGAGCGCCGGCCTGCCCCGACTGCATCTGCGTCGCCGCCACCAGAATCGCCTCGGGCGTGCTCGAGGTTTTAAGCTGTTCCGGGAACACTGTCTGGTTGAGCAGCCAGTGGACGACCTTCTCGCGGTAGTTGTTCTCGGCCTTTTCCACAGCCTCGTTCACGCCCTGGCCAAACCGCCGGGCGATCTGCCGCTGGGCCGAACGCGAAGCCGCTGCCTCGCTCCGAGGCAGACGCTTCTGCACGACGGTCCAGGCAATACGGTCGGCCACGCACGACAACGCACCGTCGCGGCCGGCATCTACCCACTTGGTACAGCTCGAGGTTCGGGCACAAGCGTAGGTGGGTAGCTCGGCGAAATGCAGGCCGTCGAACTCCACACCCTTCTCGGCCTGGAATCGGGTAACGCCCCGGCTGCCAACCCTCACGCCGCGGTTGAACGCCACCGTGTCGGAGTAGGTTTTGCCTTCAAAGTGATTGATCAACAGGATGGAGTTGGCCGACGTGCCCAGGCTGCCGGTCACCTGCCCAATGGTGCGGCCGGTACCTTCCACCCACGAACCATCGATCCATTCGCCGACGGGGTTCACTTCGTCGACGGCGCGCCGGATCCCATACGTCACCAGATCGGCCGAGGCCACGACAAACAAATTGGGCTGGAACAACCGATGCCGCACGGCTTCCACCACCCAGGGGGCCTGACCGCGCCGGGCCAGTTCGCCCACGAGTTCGGCTATGCGGTCCAGGTTACCGGTCGAGGGATCGGCGGCGTACGCTTCGATGCCCTGGGCCAACGCCGCCAGCCGAGCCTGGTACGCTTGCTGAGGATGGTCCTCGGTGGCCACGCGCAAGGCCTGCACATAGCGATCCAGCGCCTGGTGGAAGCGGACGAACTGCGTCATCTCGCGGGCGTTGTGGCCGGCCGTTGCCCGAGCGGCTACCAGCTCCAGCAATGGCAAATTGGGCGTCGCGCCCGGCTGCAGTTGCCGCCGCACCTGGTCGGTATAGAGGAACTTTTCCCAGGCCTCGCGGTGCGGGTTGGTGGCCAGGTACTTTTCCAGGTTATCGAGTGCCACCAAGGCTGCGGCCCGGTGCCACGCGACTTCTTGCTCGCTGACGGGCTGGAACGCGTCCTCCGCTTGCTTGCACAGCGATGCCAGCTCCACAGTCGCGACGTCGTGTGCAAGCTGCTTCAGCCAAACGTCCAATGCCGCATCCAGGGCGCGAAAACGAGCCTGCTCCAATCCGGGGGCATCGCTGCGCAATTGGTGAAGCACCGCCGCAATGGTCGCCGGCTCGGGCGTTTGCCCAGCGGCAATTGCGCGCCCCAAATCATCTGAAGCAAGGAACTTACGCCACCCGGCTCCTGACGGGCTGCGGTCCAACCACTGGTCGACGGCGGTCCAAGCCTCGACCACGGCCGGCGGAACGCTGGCGCGGCTAACATCGGCCAGGGCGAGCCAAAGCCCTACAGCCAGCGCGATGATCGTCGGTGCAATTCGCATGGTAGGAGGGGTGGTTTGGGGAGAGTTAGCAGCCAGTGGTAAATCGTCTATCGGCAATGCGAGGCGATTCGGCCGGTAAAATATCCCCAATTAACCCTGTCCAGCAAATCCGTCATATCTTGGGTATTTACACCAGTTTTTCTGTCCGATACATTCTTCCCACTAATCGTGACGGGATTTCTCCACGGATGGCCCTAGCCACACACTTTGTGAAGCCAATCACCCCCCGCAGGGATTGCGACCGTGTGAAGCAAGGTTCAGAGTCAACAGCACTTAGGCTGTCTTGAACCCGGCGTATGGCGATCAAGTTTGCTCGGCGTGTGCCCGTCCCCGCCGCAGTCGCCACGAATGTGGTTTCCGGGAGACGCTACGCATGTCGCGACTGGTGATGGCGGTTGCCGCCCTGACCACGGTCTGGTTGTTCCCCTTCGCGGCGGTACCCGCTTTAGCTTCCACAGGCCCCGCCGAGCCTAAACCCGCCGAGCAGCTATCGGCCGACGCCGACGAACAGGAAGCTCTGGAAGCGGCCGCCACCCAGCAGACCAGCGCGGCCGCCCCGGCGACTCAAGTGCCCGTCATTCATTGGCATACGGATTACGCCAAAGCATCGGCCCAAGCGAAGGCCGAGCAGAAGATGCTGCTGATCGTCTTCTACGCCACCGGCCGCGACCGCTGCCGCGATTGTTTCCTCTGTCAGTCGGTGCCGCAGGCATTGGCGGAACGGCCCCAGCGGGCGGATCGCTACGTGTGGCTGTTGCTGCCGCTCAACGCCACCGCCACGATCGATGGCAAGGTAACCCGGTTGCTAAGCCACCCCTCGTTTGCCCACATGCACCAGCAGCAAGGCGTGGCGATCATCGATTACGAGAACCCCGGTGCCCAGCACTACGGCTACGTGGTGAGCCAGTTCCCCTTCCTCCGCGGGCGTTATTACACCGCGTTTGCCCTGGGTACGATTCTGGATCTGCCGCCCGGCACCCTGACCCAGCGGACGATGATTTACGCCGTGCGCACGCACCGCGATCGGCCTCGCAGCACCGAAGGCTATTTCAGCCCGGTGCTGGCCGAGGAAGCCGAACGGCACTCGCTGCGGCAGGCTCAGATGCGCGTGCAAGGGCACCATGCCTGGGAGACGCGGTTTCACCAGATCAATGCCCGGCTCGGCCAGGGCATGAGGGCGACCGAAGTGGTGGCCGAAAGCTGGCCCGGCGAAACGCTGGTGGAAGCCGCTGAAGAATGTGTCCGCTGCTGGCGGCTGTCGCCGGGGCACTGGAGTGCCGTTTCCCGCCCCCATCGCGCCTGGGCGTACGACATGAAACGCGGCGAGAACGGCATCTGGTACGGTACCGGCCTCTTTGGCCGTTAAGGCTACACGGATCGGACGGTGATTGGCCTATCGTGTTGTGGGTTGCGCGTCCGCGCCGTCTTCACCCCGCTGCCGACTGGCTTTGCCCTAAACTGCGCCGCAGCAGTACAATGATGGCATGCCATCACCGGAAAACAGCCCAGAGTTTGCCCGCCTGTGCCGCGGCGCTAGTGACGTCGATCTGATCGAGATCCTGTTGGAGATCGCGGCCGACGTCTATCCGCGCCTGGACCGCGAAGGATGCCGCCGCGAAATTGCGCAGCTTGCGCTGCAAGCCCAAACGCTCAGCGGCGATGCCGAACACCGGCTGCGCAAACTGAGCGAATACCTGTACGAGGTCGAAGGCTTCCGCGGTAACGAAGAAGACTACTACGATCCCCGCAACAGCTACCTCAACGATATCCTGCGGCGTCGCAAAGGCTTACCGATCACGCTGGGCATCCTCTACATGGCCATTGCCCGGTCGTCGGACCTCAAGCTGCACGGTGTGGCCGCGCCGGGGCACTTCATCCTGGGCTGTCCGCTGCCCGAGGGCACCATTTACATCGACCCGTTCTACGGCGGCGAACTGCTGAACCGCGAAAGCTGCCTGCGGCGGATCGCCAAGATCGCCGGTTCGGTCCCGCTGGGCGATGTGAAGCTGGAACCGGCTGGCAACCTGGAGATCGTCGCCCGGGTGCTCCGCAACCTCAAGCTCGCCTGCGCCAAGAAGAACGACTGGCAGGGGGCACTGCCCGTCCAGCGACGGCTGGCGGCCCTGCTGCCTGACTACGCTGGCGAACGCCGCGACCTGGGGTTGATTCTGCTTCGGGCTGGCTGCGGCTGGGAATCGCTCCAGTATCTGGAAGAATACGCCCAAGGGCATCCGCAGGAGGCCGACCAGTTGGCCCCGTTCTTACGAGCCGCCCGGCGTGCAGCCGCCGAGATGAACTGATGGGCCCAATGCTCGTTGCCCGGCAGCCCGCCAATCGGCCCGTCACGGAACTTGCCGGCCGGGCAGTCACGGTGATGGGCCTGGGAACCCACGGCGGCGGCGTGGCAGCTGCCCGGTGGCTGGCCCAGCAGGGAGCGCGGGTCACGATCTCGGACCAGGCCCCAGAGTCGGCCTTGGCCGGCGCGATCGCTTCGCTGGCCGATGTGCCGATTGCCCGCTGGAGCCTCGGCGGCCACCGCTGGGAAGATTTTTCCGAGGCCGAACTCGTGGTCGTCAACCCGGCAGTGCCACCGCACTCACCTTGGCTTCGGCGGATCGCCGCCGAAGGTGCCGCGCGGATTACCAGCGAGATCGAGTTGTTTCTCGAACGCTGCCCTGCCGTGGTGGTGGGCGTGACCGGCACGGTGGGCAAGTCGACCACGGCCTCGCTGCTGGCCGAGATGCTCCGGGCCGCGGGCCGCCGGGCCTGGCTGGGCGGCAATATCGGCGTCAACTTGCTGGCGGATTTGCCGACGATCGGGCCAGACCACATGGTCGTGCTGGAGCTGAGCAGCTTTCAGCTTCATTACCTGGGCGACGACGCTCGCTGGCCTGAAATCGCCGTGGTCACTAATCTCAGCGAGAACCACTTGGCTTGGCACGGCGGCTTTGTCGAATACGCGGCTGCCAAGCGGCGACTGGTCGAGCACGCCCAGGCGGCGGTGATGAACCCGGCGGATGAAGCATTAGCAGCATGGTGCCCGAGCGGAGCACGACGGATTGTCGTTGGTCCTGCGCCGTCCGCGGCCGCGCGAGGCTGGGGCCGAGCGCTGCCTGGTCCGCACCAGGAGCAGAACGCCGCCCTGGCTGCTGCCGCCGCGAGCGCCGTGGGCGCCGATGCGGTCGCCATCGAAGCAGGGATTGCGGGGTTTGCTGGTTTGCCGCATCGCTTGGAGTTGGTGGCTACCGTAGCTGACCGGCGGCTGGTGAACGACTCCAAGGCCACCACGCCTGCCGCGGTGGTTGCCGCGCTCAACGCATGCGACACGCCCACGTGGTTGCTGGTGGGTGGTTTGGACAAGGGGGGCGACTGGAGTCGCGTGGCGATGGTTGCGGCAAAGCGTGTACGGGCCGTGGCGACCTTCGGCCGCGATGCCGCTCCATTGGCCTCGCACTTTGCTGCCGCCGGTGTAAGCTCCCAGCAGTTTGAACATCTGATCGACGCCGCCAACTGGTGCTGGCAACAGTCGCAACCAGGCGACACCATTCTGCTCTCGCCCGGTTGCGCGAGCTTCGACCAATTTGTGGACTTCCACCACCGCGGCGTAACTTTCTGTCGCTGGGCGGAAAGTCTGGCCGAGACAGACGCCCGCGGCATTTAGCCTTTCTGTGGCCCACGAGACTCCCCCGCGGCTGGCGTCCTCCCGCAGCCTGCCGCGAGCGGCTACAATGGCCCGGTTAGTTGATTGGCTGTCTGGATGTCCGCCAATCGGCCTTGCTGTTACCGACCGCCACGGTTGTCGCCTGTCATGCCGCCCGCCGCGAAGAAAGCGAAAAACCCGTTCTACGCGCTGGTCCTGCTGGTCGGGGTCAGCTTCCTGCTGACCGCGTGCGCGTACACCGTGCTGGCGTTTCTCGACGTGCAAGGGCATCGCGAGACGACCGAGAAGTCAGGCCTGTTGCGGTTCTTGAACGAACACGGCGTGACCGTTTTCGGCGTGGAACTGGGCGTGCTGTGCGCGGCGATGGTGGCCGCGTTCGCCACCGAGGACTATTGGCAGCGGCGGTCCGAGTTGCGTTACGGAACGGTCAAGTCGCCGAAACGCCGCCCGTCCGACGAGGCTGAGACCGAAACGGAATCCTCTAGCCCACGTGGCGGCCATGGCGGTTGAACGTATGGAAGAAGCCGTGGCCGATGCAGCGCGTCCTACTGCGCCCAGCGGCGCTGGCGACGACTGGCGGGGGCTCTATCCGTTCGCCTCGCATTGGCTCACGTTGCCGGCGGGCCGTTACCACTACCTCGACGAGGGCCAGGGCAAGCCGCTGCTGTTTGTTCACGGCAACCCCACCTGGAGCTTTTATTGGCGCGACCTGGTTGCCGCGTTGCGCTCGCAGTATCGGGCAATTGCTGTCGATCACATCGGCTGCGGATTGTCGGACAAGCCGGCCGAATTCTCGTACCGCCTGAGTGACCATGTCGCGAACCTCGTGCGGTTGATCGATGAGCTGGATCTCCGTGGCATCACGCTCTTGGCTCACGATTGGGGCGGGGCGATCGGCATGGGCGCCGCCGCGACACGGCCCGAGCGGTTCGAACGGTTTGTGCTCTTCAACACGGCCGCCTTCCGTTCGCGTCGCTGCCCTTGGCGGATCCGCGTGTGCCGCACGCCGGTTTTGGGCCCATTGGCGGTGCGCGGGGCGAACGCCTTCCTCCGCGCGGCGCTGGTGATGGCCACCACGAACCCCAAGAAATTCCGCGGTGCCGTTCGGCAAGGTTACCTGGCTCCATACAACAATTGGGCCAACCGCCGGGCGATCCAGCGATTTGTGGAAGACATTCCGCTCTCGCCGCGGCACCCCAGCTATGAAACTCTGGTGCGGATCGAACAGGCCCTGCCGAGCCTGGCCGACCGGCCCACCAAGTTCATCTGGGGCATGCGCGACTGGTGCTTCACGCCGGCTTTCCTGGAGCGCTTCCTGGAATTCTTTCCCCAGGCCGACGCGCAGCGGCTACCGGCAGCCGGCCACTTTGTGGTCGAGGACGCCGCGGCGGAAGTTCTTGCCGCGGTCGAAGAGTTTCTCAAGCGATAAATGCGTTCTGCATTTCGTAGGGCGGGGGCTTGCACCCGCCATGGGCCGCGCTACGCCGCGTTGACCCACAGCGTTCTGGTGGTGGTTGCAAGCAACCCTACCAGTTTCCCGGGGGCCAAGGGGGATCCGCAAGCAACCGTTCAACGCGATGCATGACGTACAAGAACGGTCATGCGGTGCATGACCTACGAGGCTTGTCGCTTGGCGATACACCATCGCGCCCTTGCCCGGTGGCGGGCACCCGGCCTACGGCGTACTTACGCCAAAATCCCCTTCACCACGTGGCCGTGCACGTCGGTCAGGCGGAAGTCGCGGCCCTGGAAGCGGAACGTCAGCCGCTCGTGGTTAATGCCCATCAGGTGCAGGATGGTGGCGTTCAAGTCGTGGATGTGGACCGGGTTTTCCACCACATTGTAACTGAAATCGTCGGTCTCGCCGTAGGTGATGCCCGGCTGGATGCCGCCGCCGGCCAACCACATGCTGAAGCAGCGGGGATGGTGGTCGCGGCCGTAGTTGGTCTTGGTGAGCGTGCCCTGGCAGTAGGTGGTCCGGCCGAACTCGCCGCCCCAGATGACCAGCGTGTCATCCAGCAGGCCCCGCTGCTTGAGGTCCTTGATGAGCGCGGCCTGGCCTTGGTCCACGTCGCGGCACTGGTTGCGGATGTCGTTGGGCAGGTTGCCGTGCTGGTCCCAGCCGCGGATGAAGATCTGCACGCAGCGCACGTCGCGCTCGATCAACCGCCGGGCCAGCAGGCAGCTCGCGGCGAACGTGCCAGGCTTGGTCACTTCCGGACCGTACAGGTCGAGAATGTGCTGCGGCTCGTCGGAAATATCGGTCAGGTCCGGAATCGAGGTCTGCATCCGGAACGCCATCTCGTACTGGGCGATGCGCGTTTGAATCTCCGGGTCGCCGATCGCCTGGTATTCGTGCTCGTTCAGTTGGTTGAGGGCGTCGAGCATCTTCCGCCGCATGCCGTGAGCCAGGCCGTCCGGGTTGGAAAGGTACAGCACCGGATCGCCCTGCGAACGCAGGGCCACGCCCGCATGCCGGCTGGGCAAAAAGCCTGATCCCCATAGCCGGTTGTACAAAGCTTGGGCATCCTTGCGGCCGGTCCAACTGGCGGTCAGTACCACGAAGGCAGGCAGGTCGCGGTTCATGCTGCCCAGCCCATAGCTGAGCCAGGCGCCGAGGCTGGGGCGGCCGGGCCGCTGGTCGCCGGTCTGAATGTAGGTGATGGCCGGGTCGTGGTTGATCGCCTCGGTGTTGACCGTTTTGATCACGCAGATGTCGTCGGCAATCCCGGCCGTGTACGGAAGCAGCTCACTGATCCAGGTGCCGTTCTGCCCATACTGGGCGAACTTGAAGATCGAGGGCGCGATTGGGAACCGTTTCTGGCCCGAAGTCATGGTGGTAAACCGCTGCCCATTGATCACCGAGGGCGGCAGGTCCTCGTCGAACATGTCGAGGAGCTTGGGCTTCCAGTCGAACGTTTCGAATTGCGACGGCGCCCCCGACATGAACAGGTAGATGATCCGCTTGGCCTTGGGGCGATGGTGCGGCTGGGCCAGCGCGGGCTTCTCAACATCGGCTGCGGAGGGCGCTGCAGACAGGTCTTCCTGGAGCAGCGAAGCCAGGCCGATGGTGCCTAGCCCCACGGCGGTGCGGCTGAAGAAATGGCGACGGGTCAGCAGGTTCTGATACTCGCGCTGGGGATCCATGGCGGCACTCGTCGTTCTCGCGACACTGGGGGAGTCAGGCGGGACGCTGCAACGTGGGGTGAGCGGCGCGAGCCGCGCAAGCACACGCCCGGCGCATCGGGCCAGTTGCAGCTATCGACGAGCTTTTATCTTAACCGATCGGGCCTGCATTTGCCACGAATGTGGGGTAAGCAGAAAGGAGGGGCAGCGGCCGGCTCAGTCGAAGTCGAGTCGCAGCCGCTGCTGCCGTGGATGCCGGCGCCGGCCACGCGGTTGCGGCTCGGAACTGCTGTTCATTGCGCCGCCGCTGCCAGACCAGAAGTGTGGCGCCGTGTTGACGTTGACATAGCCGTGAAAACCGTTACTTGGCCTGCTGCCCGTGGCGGAGGATGCCGCAGACGCCGGCTCGGCCTGCTGGGCGGCCGCGGCACCGATCCGCAGCCGCTGTTCCACGGCGGCGCGGTCCAGAGCGGCGCGGGCGAGAAGGGCAGCCGCCTCTTCATCGGCATCGTTCCAACGCACCTCGCCACCGACCAGAGCCGCGACGAAGTGACCATCGCAGAAGGCCAGCGCGTTCTTGGGCGAGGCAGTCACGCGGTCGCCCGGGATGACGATGCCAACCAGGTTCAGCGGATCGGCACCGCTGATGACCACGACTTCGCCGGTCGGATCGGTATCGCGGAGTTGCCGCAGCAGTTGCACGGCTTCGGGGCGGGCGTATTGTTCGCCGCCTACACCGCGGACAAACCGGCCGCCACGCACCTTGCCTTGCAGCTCCCAACGGCGGCAGACGTGCGCGATCTCGCGCCACGACGGGGCCAGCGTCTCGCGGGCAAGCAGGTCGCGGAAGATCAGACCGTAGCGATGGAGCAGCAGGTTGGCCCAGTGTTCGGCTCGGGACGGTTCTTCGGGATGTGTTGGCGCGGCCGCCGCAGGCAGCAGCGACCAGCGGCCGCCCCGGCTGTAGGTTGATTGCCGGCCGTGGCCCCAGCGACGGGCTTCCGCCCTGGCGGCTTGCCGCAAGTTGGGCGTGATTTGCCACCGCACGGCAGCGAAACTGTCGGAGGCCACCACGCCTAGCGCCGCCAACTCGCCCAAGGCCTGTTCGACCTCGGCCACCAATAAACCGGACTGCTGCACCAGTTCGTCGAAGAACAGTGCCCCGCGGTTTTGCAGCACCTGCCAGACCTTGGCCGTGGCGGGCCGCAACTTCTGCGGTTCGATTTCGGGACGCGTGGGCGGTAACAGCCAGGGCAAGTCGCGCCGAGCAAACAGCGAAAGCGGCACCATCCGCGTGATGGCCGCGCGGCCGTTGGCGAAGGTGGTATCGCCGTTGCCCAGCGGCTCCAACGGCAGGTGACCGTTGCTCTTACCATTGGCTTCGGGCGATGCGGCGACTTGCGCGGCTGACTTGGGAGGCAGCAGGCGTGCCCAGGAGACTTCACCGGTCAGAGCCAGCTCGTCGAGCCAGGTTGGTTCGTAGTCGCTTATGCGGCCAGGCAACAGGTCGCGTTCCCAGGCACCGCAGCCGGCTTCAAAGCCTTGCAACTGAGCGATGATCTCCAGCAGCCCTTGCCGGCCCTGCAACCGGGTGCTTTCGGCCAAGCGCTGCCAATGGGTGAGGAACCGCAGGTAGACCTGGCCGGAGACCGGCTGCACGGCTTGCCGGGCCTTGGCCACGGTGAGCCGCTGCATGCGGGTGAGCAGCCGGCGATCGCAAAACTGGGGGCTGGCCTGAGCCTGATCTTGGCCGGGCGGCGCCAAGGGCCGAACGATGAAGTTGCCGCGCAGGATGGTCCCTTCCGCTTCGATTGCCTCCAGCGCCGCGAGCACGGCCGAGGGCCGCTGGCTGAGCCGTTCGGCCAGCTCTTCGGCAGTGATGGGGCCCGCGATCTCCATCCGGCCGCGCAGGATCGCCTGCCGGGCTTCGATGGAGTCGGGGGCCGCGGTCATGTTCTCCGGAAGCACCGGTACCGGTTCGGGGACGGCGCCCGGAAGCACCGCCGCCACCATGGGCCAACGTTCCGAAGCCGTCCAGTAGACGGTTTCTTGCGGACGGCCCTCGGCTGCCGCTGTATCGCCGCTGCCGCTGTTGGTGGCGGGCAGTCGGACCCGGCACGCCCTGCCTGCCTTGCACAGCGTGGCAAAGTAGGGCCGCCATGCGGCTTCCGCCTCGTCCTCGCGGAGCAGGATCAAGCCGTGCAGGGCGTCGTGCAGTTCGTCGGCATCGCGGACGGTGGGCCAGGCTTCGGCCACCACCTGGGCCACGGCTGCCGGATCGAGGCTCGCCAGATCGTCAAAGTCGGCGGCCGTGTAACTGTGCCGCGTGGCAACGGCTCGGGCACGGCGTTCTTCCAGGCCGGCGTCGTCGAGAAACGCGTACGGGTTGGCGTTGAGCAGCTCGTAACTGAACGGCGAAGGCTCCCGCGTATCGCGCGGAATAAACTGGATGCGGCCGGCGGCCACGTCGCGCAAGATGCCCAGGAACCGGTCGAGGTCCATCGCCTCGTGCAGACAGTCGTCGACAGTCTGGCGGACCAGCGGATGGTCTGGCACTTCGATATCGCCCACCACATTTTCCAGGCAGGCAGTCGACATGGGAAACACGGCCGAAAGCAGGTCTTCCGCCCGCATCCGCTGCAAATGCGGCGGTACGCGTTTGCCGCCCTGTTGCCGCAGCACGAGCAGTGCTCGATTGGCGTTCCACCGCCAGCGGATGCCGAACACGGGCACGGCCAGCATGGCCTGGATGAGCAGATGCCGGGCGTTGCCTTCGTTGAGCATGCCGAACAACTGCTCGATGGGGAAGCTGTGTTGTGGCCCCAGCGAGAGGACGATGCCGTTGTCGTCGGCCGCGGCTTGCAACTCAAAGTTGAACGACCGGCAGAACCGCTTGCGCATCGTCAGGCCCCAGGCCTTGTTGACCCGGGCACCAAACGGGGCGTGAATGACCAGTTGCATGCCACCGGACTGGTCGAAGAACCGTTCGAACACCACTTGCCGGCAGGTAGGCACCACGCCTGTGGCATTGAGCTGGGCCTCAATGTATTCGGCGGTTTGCGCTGCGGCCGATTCGGGGGCGTCGCAAGCCTGCATCAGCCAGGCTCGGGCTTCGAGCGGCGAACGCACCCGGGCGGCGACTTCTTCGCGTAGCGATGACACTTCTTGCGAGAGTTCCCAGGTGCGGCCCGGTGCCTCGCCAAACCAGAATGGGATAGTGGCCGGTGCGCCCTGGGCGTCGCGCACGACCACGTCGCCCTGCCGCACGTGCACGATCTGCCACGAAGTATCGCCAAGCTGGAAGATGTCGCCGGCGCTGCTGTCGATGGCAAAGTCTTCGTCGACCGTGCCAACGACCGTGCCGTCGTCGATGTCCACCACGCGGTACAACGCGGTTTCCGGAATCGCGCCGCCGTTGCTGGTGGCGGCGAGGCGGGCTCCACGCCGGGCACGCAGCCGGCGGTTGATGCGGTCGCGGTGCAGGTAGCGGCCACGAGGCAGCCCTCGGCCCACGCCGGTGGCCAGCATATCGAGAACTTCGTCGAACTCCTGACGCGTCAGGCGATGGTACGGCCACGCCCGACGGCACAGCTCGTACAGCGGTTCTTCTTCCCACTCTTCGACCGCCGTGGCGGCCACGATCTGCTGGGCCAGGATATCGACGGGGGCGACGGGCATTTCGATGCGGTCGAGCCGGCCTTCCTTTACAGCCCGGATCAAGGCCAGGCACTCCACCAGGTCGTCGCGCGTCAGCGGGAACAGCCGGCCCTTGGGAATGGCGGCCAGGTGGTGGCCTGCCCGCCCGATCCGCTGCAAGAACGTGCTGATGCTGCGGGGCGAAGCGATCTGGCAAACCAGGTCGATGTAGCCGACGTCGATGCCCAGCTCCAGCGATGCCGTGGCGACAATGGCCTTAAGCTGCCCTTGTTGCAGCCGCTGTTCGGCCGATAGCCGCATGGCCTTGCTGAGGCTGCCGTGGTGGCTGGCTACGGCGTCGTCGCCCAACCGTTCGCGGAGCCGCAGGCTGATCCGTTCGGCCATCCGCCGGGTGTTCACGAACACCAGCGTGCTGCGGTGCGCGGCGATCTGATCGGCCAGCCGCTGGTAGATCTCTTCCCACTGCTCGTGCGAGCAGACGGCACTCAGAGGTGAATTGGGTACGTCGACCGCAAGGTCCAACTGCCGTAAATGGCCCACATCGAGGATTTCGCAATTGGGATTGCCGTCGGCATCGACCTCGCCGGCGCCAACCAGGAAGCGGGCCATCTCGTCCATCGGCCGCTGCGTGGCCGAAATGCCGATTCGTTGAAGATGGCCGCTGTTCTCCTGGGCGTGGTCGGCCACGCCGGCCAGCAGCGGCAACTGGGTTTGCGATCGCTCATGGGCAGCGGTCTCGCGGCAGAGGGCGGCCAACCGCTCCAGGGTTAATGCCAGGTGGCTGCCGCGCTTATCGCGGGCGAGGCTGTGGATTTCGTCGACGATTACCGTCTTGGTGTGCGCCAGCGCCGCGCGGCCCCGTTCGGAGGTGAGCAGCAGGTACAGCGACTCGGGCGTGGTCACCAGAATATGAGGCGGCCGGCGGACCATCGCCTGTCGTTCGCTGCTGGAGGTGTCGCCGGTGCGAACGGCCGCACGAATCTCGGGGAACGCCTGGCCGGTAGACGCGGCGGCCACGCGAAGTTCGGCCAGGGGCGTGAGCAGGTTGCGATGGATGTCGTTGCTCAGGGCCTTGAGCGGCGATACGTAGACGACCTCGACGCGATCTTCCAGCCGATTGGCTAGTCCCTGCCGCAGCAGCCGGTCAATGCACACCAGGAACGCGCTGAGCGTTTTACCGGAACCGGTTGGAGCGGCAAGCAGCGTGTGACGCCCGGCCGCGATGGCCGGCCAGCTTAGGGCCTGGGCCTGCGTGGGCGCAGCGAACCGGCTGCGAAACCAGGAGGCGACCACCGGGTGAAACAACGCCAAAGGGTCCGCTGTGCAGTCCATCACCAGTTGCCGGGCCGTCCGTAGGAGAAAGTAAGTCTGGGCAAACCAATGCCGCTATGGCGTTGTTATTCTGCGGGCTGCGGTGTGTCGCTCGAGGTGCTGCCCGATTCCAGCGGCAGCAGATACGGCTTTAGCTCCGCAAACTTCTTGGGGCCGATGCCTTTCACGTCGAGCAATTCGTGAGCGCTGCGGAAGCCGCCCCGCTCGTCGCGAAGTTCCACGATTCGCCGGGCAAGCGTTTCACCGATGCCGGTCACTTGGGCCAGTTCCACCCAGCCGCAGCGGTTCAGGTCAATGCGATACACCTGCTGCATGTTGGGGCGGCGCTCAAACGGTTGCTGCGTGCTCCCACCCCGGCTCCACCAGATGCCGCCGCTGATCGCCAGACACACCAGCAGCACCACCGCCACCGTGGCCTGCTCGCGACGCAGCAGCACCGGAGCGGGCTTGGCCCCCCCGACAGCTTCTTTGGGGGCGGAATCGGCGGGGTGGGGAACCTTCGTTGGACCGGCCGGGCGCCGACCACCGACGAGCCGGGCCAACCAGCCTACCCTGGGCGGGGCGTCGTTCGCCCTAACCATTGATCCGGTCGAAGGTTGCTCGCTGGTCGCCATCGCCAGACATCCGCTGGAGAGAGGCCACGATTGTGGGTGACGGGGAGCAACCGGGGCCGCACCGCTCGGGTGTGACCTACGATTCACTTTGCGCCCGGGAGGTTGTCGGCCGTTGGGAAACGCCCGTACTGACTTGGTGCATTATCGGGGTGGCATCCCCGGCGAACAACCCGCCGCCGCAAGCTACACCAAATAGTGTACAAACGGACTTGATTATGTACACCCGTATATTATAGTTCAAGTGACGCTGGATCAGCGAACGAATCAACCATTGCCGGCACCACACCGGCAATGCACATGGCCTTACCGATGCATCCACCGTTGTGAGCGGCATGCGAGCGCGGGCACTGAAGAGGGCAGGAGTGCTGCTTTGTAGGCAGTTGCCTGGTCAGTCCGGTGGCCGGCGGCCAACCATCCCAAGGGGCGCGGCGTTGAACGACGGCGATAGCCGCCACTTGCGGCCCACGAATTAGGGAGCCCTTTCGATAGGGAAAGGAGCCAACACCATGAGCGAGCTAGAGCGACTGACGCAGAAGCAGCGCGAAGTTTACGAGTTCATCCGCGAAAAAATCCATTCGCGCGGCTACGGTCCCACGGTGCGTGAGATCGGCAGCCATTTCAACATCAGCTCGCCCAACGGCGTGATGTGTCACCTCAAGGCCTTGGAGAAAAAGGGCCTGATCGTTCGCGAGCCGAACATGTCGCGGGCGATCACGCTGGCGACCGAATCGTCGGAACGGCCCCGTGGCTTGCCGCTGGTGGGCCGTATTGCCGCCGGTTTTCTGCACGAAGCGATCGAACAGCATGAACGCATCGACTTTGGCGAACTGTTCGATCCCGACCAGCATTTCGTGCTGGAGGTCCACGGCGATTCGATGATCGAAGAGCAGATCGCCGATGGCGACTACGTCGTGGTCCGCAAGCAGGAAACGGCCTCGCCCGGCCAGGTGGTGGTCGCCCTGACCGATGAGAACGAAGCCACGCTCAAACGCTGGTACCCGGAAAAGAACCGCATCCGGCTGGAACCGGCCAACTCCAGCATGGAGCCGATCTACGTCCGCAACGCCAAGGTGCTGGGCGTGGTCGTAGGCGTGGTCCGCAAGCTGTAAGGCGGTTGCGAAGCGGCCGGGGCCCAGGCGTGCCCCCTGCGAACGCCCCGCAGTCAACGCTTCTACCAGTAATACGCGCCGTCGTAGTTGCGCACGGGGCCGTAATTGCGCACGGGCGTCGGTGCGCTGATCGGCGTGGCTTGGGGCTGTAGTAGTCGTTGCCCCGTGTTCTGGCCAGCGCCGCTTGGGGCCGCATTAGGCTCATTATTCTGCGGAGCCGGTTCTACCGGGGGCGGCTGCTGCGGAACTTCTGAACCGGGAGCCGGAGTGCCTGGAACTTCTTCAACCGGCGGCACGACCGTTTCATCACACGGCGGTTCGATCACCGTGCCAGGGATTGGATAGCCCGGCACGGCCAACTCTGCCGCGGCGCCGTACGGCAATGCGGGGACCAAGACTGGCCCCCAGCCCCAGGGAGCCAGACCCCATGGCAAGCCGGGTACTGGCACAGGCAGCGGTACGCTCCAGCCCCACCACGACAAGCCGCCCCAGGGCCGATACCACCGGTACCAGGGGCGGTAATAGTCGCTGTAGCCGTAGTAGTAGCGCGGATAGTACGGACCGTAATAGCCCAGCCCATAGCGCACCCGGTACGGCCCGTCGTACCACGGAGTATAGATCGAGGGCGGCTGCAGCCCGGCCGAGTAGGCCACCGCGGCCAGCTTCTGCCGCGTGAATTCGTAATTGGACACCAGGCCGTGGTAGTTGCGGGGCTGGTAGACGTTGTACGAGTAGTCGGGGGCGTAGGGCGAACGCCGATACGCCGACGGGCTATACGATCGGGCGGGGTTGTAGTCGGCCCGGTAAGGCGAGGGCCGGAAGCTTTGGCCGGCGGCTGGTTCCGCGGCCCAGCGCCCCAGTGCCAACACCAATGCTCCCCAGATAAAGAGCGTCGCAGTACTGCGTTGGTGGGCAATTCTTACCGTTGGCACGGGGGCAGCCATGGCAAACTCGTGGGAATCGGGTACCAGCGAATCGGGGGGAAAGCGAAAGGGCCCTACTCACCGGCCATGCTAGGCAGCCGGCCGGAACAGCGTCAACGATAAAGCGCTCGCCGGTCGCAACGGCCCGTGGCACGGCCACCAAAGGCATTGGAGCCGTTTGCCGACAATTTCAGGAGAAGATTCCGCCGGCTGCCGCCGCACGGCCCGCCGGGAGCAGTTCTCACATCCGGCATTGCTCGCTATGTTGGAACGAATATGCCGGAATGTCGGGCATTTCCCCGCAGCCGCCGATAAGGAGCCGTCTGCGGGCCGAACCCGAGCGGTGTTGCCACTGTCTCCATCTTGCCCAAACTGTACACCTATTAAGCCTGCGGCCGACCGCCGTGCCAGCCCCCTGGAGCGGTCAGGCTGCCAGAAAGCCGCCAGCGATGTCTCACGAACCGGAAGAACAGCATCAGCCGCCTTCGGCCCGTCCTTATGCCGTGGAGGTTGCCGACCGTGTCAAGCGGTTGCCGCCGTACTTGTTCGCGCGGATCAACCAGTTGATGCACGAGAAGCGTCGGGCTGGCGACGACGTGATCGACATGGGGATGGGCAACCCGTCCGATCCGCCACACCCCATGGTGATCAAAAAACTTGCCGAGGCGGCCCGCGATCCCCGCAACCACGGCTACATGCCGGTGGCGGGCGTGCGCAACCTGCGCCGTGAGGTGTCGTACAAGTACTTCAAGCAGTTTGGCGTGCGGCTGGATCCGGAGAGCCAGGTGGTGGTCTGCCTGGGCTCCAAGGAAGGGTTCAGCCACATGTGCCTGGCCTTGCTGGGGCCGGGCGATACGGCGATCGTGCCCAACCCCTCGTATCCGGCTCACCTGTACGGGGTGGCGCTGGCGGGGGCCAACGCCATCAGCCTGGAGGTTGCCGACAGCGAGAAGTTCCTCTCAAACGTCGCTTACACCTGCCAGCACCTGTACCCCAAGCCCAAGGTGGTGGTCCTCAACTACCCGCATAACCCCAGCACCGTGACAGTGGAGCCGGAGTTCTACGCGGAGATGGTCAAGCTGGCCAAGAAGTACAACTTCCTGGTGATCAGCGACTTGGCCTACGCCGACGTCACCTACGATGGCTACCGCGCCCCCAGCTTCCTGGCCGCGCCCGGCGGCATGGACGTGGGCGTGGAGTTCACCACCATGAGCAAAGGCTACAGCATGGCCGGCTGGCGGGTGGGCTTCTGCGTCGGCAACGCCGAGATGGTGCGGGCTCTCACCACGATCAAGGCCTACTACGATTACGGCATGTTCCTGCCGATCCAGATCGCGTCGATCGTCGCCCTGCGGCACCTGGACGCGGCCGTCGAGGAACAGTCGGCGGTTTACCAGCGTCGCCGCGATACGCTGTGCGAAGGGCTCAACCGGCTGGGCTGGGAGATCAAGCCGCCCAAGGCCTCGATGTTCGTCTGGGCCAAGATCCCCGAGCCGTGGCGCAGCCAGATGGGCTCGCTCGATTTCGCCATGAAGCTGCTCAAGGAAGGCGACGTGGTGGTCAGCCCGGGGGCCGGTTTTGGCCCGGCGGGCGAAGGTTACGTGCGGATGTCGCTGGTCGAGAACGAAGAACGCATCCGACAGGCGGTACGCCAGATCGGCCGCTGCCTGCGCCAGACGCCCGCGGCCAAGTCGTCGACCACGCAAGTGGGCGGCACATCATAAGTTTAGTAGCGGGCTGGGGTTTATTCCTTAAGTAGCATCTGGCTTGCGCGCCTGCGCTACCGTCGCGCGCGTTCCATAAGGCACCGCTAGCGTTTCTCTGTCCGGGGCAACTGTACCGGTCAGATAAGCTGCGCCCTTTCCGAAAACAAATCCGCCACAACTGCCAATGCTGGAGTTTCCTGCGCCGCGGCGTCGATACGTGGTGATGAAGGATTCTTATCGAGCATGGACGCTAGCGGTCCGAGGATTGGCCGCGGGACGGCGCTAGTTGTTGCCCCCTGCGCTTTGGACCGCGCCACTGCCCTACCGTGGCGAGGAATCGTCCATGCCTGCTGAAACGTCACACGCCAACGACCGGCACTTGCAGCGCGACCTCCTGGCGCTGGTGTTCCTGGCGTTCAATGCGTTTCTGATCGTTTCGCTGCTGACCGCCAACCCGGCCGATTCCGCCGGTGCGCTTGTCTACCCGGCCGCCGAGTCGTTTCACAATGCGTGCGGCCGCCTGGGCGCGCTCATGTCGGGTTTTTTGCTGGAAGGGTTTGGCCTGGGGGCCTACTTCGTTGCCGCCTCGGCACTGGTGCTGAACATCATTCTGCTGATGCGGCGGAGTGTGACCGAGCCGAACCTTCGCCTGGTCGGCTGGCTGCTCACGCTGTGGGGCCTATGCACGCTGGCCGCCCTGGCCATGCCCAACTTGTCGCCGGGTTCCGTGATCGGCCCCGGCGGTTACTTGGGGGCGGCAGGCCGCGGCGTGCTGGAGATGTTCTTTGCCCGGGCCGGTGCGTTCATACTTGTGGCCAGTGCCATCGTGGGTGGGCTGCTTTTGTGTACGGATTACGCCCTGCTGCAGGTGACCGGCTGGTTGCTACGGGCCACCACGGCCGGCACCGGCAAGATGCTGGGCGCGCTGCGCCGGCACCGTGAGGAAGAAGCGAGCGATGAAGCGGAAACTGAAGAGCTACGCATCTCGGGCCGTCGCCGTCGTCGGGTGAGAGCTAGTGAGGAGGCGGATGCCGACTCCGATGCCGAGGCCGAAAGCGGCGCGACCAACGCCAAGATCAACATTCGCGCCCCGCAGAAGGAAGAAGCCGCGGAGGAAGAAGAGCAGCCGGCTGAGGAAGAGGCTGTCACCACAAGCATTGCCAAGAAGATCGCCGGCGCGATCCGCGTGCGCAACCCGCGCAGTAAGAACAGCGAGCGCGAAGCGGTGCTCAAGGAGCTGGAAGAAGCCGCGCGCCGCGACGACGACGCCGAGTATGAACTGCCGCCGCTGGACCTGCTGGTCGATGCTGAGCCGTTCAGCTACGAGCAGCAGGAGCAGGAAGTTCGGCAGAAGGCGGCCCAGTTGGAGGCCACGTTCCAGAACTTTGGCCTCAACGTCAAAGTGGTCGAGGTCGAAACCGGTCCGGTCATCGCCCAGTACGAGGTCGAACTGGAGCCGGGCCTGCGGCTCAGCAAGATCACCAGCCTGGCCGACGACCTGGCCGTGGCCCTGCGCGTGCCCAGCGTGCGCGTGGTCGCACCGATCCCCGGCAAGAACACGGTCGGCATCGAGGTGCCCAACTCCCAGCGGCAACTGGTCCGCCTGCGCGAGGTCATGGAGCAGTCGCCCGACGCCTGCGAGAAACACCGTATCCCGGTGTTCCTGGGCTACGACGTGTCGGGTAACCCGATGGTCGTCGACCTGACCACGCTGCCGCACCTGCTGATCGCGGGCCGCACCGGTACCGGTAAGAGCGTGTGCTTGAACACGATCATCATGTCGATCCTGATGACGCGGCGTCCCGACGAGGTGAAGATGCTGCTGATCGACCCCAAGATGGTCGAGCTCACGCCGTACTCGCGGCTACCGCACCTGATGCACCCGGTGGTCACCGACATGAAGAAGGCCGAGGCCATCCTGGCCTGGGCCGTCGACAAGATGGAAGAACGCTACAACCTGCTGATGCGGGCGGGCGTTCGCCACATGGCGGTGTACAACCAGTTGGGAGCCGAGGAGATCTACGAGCGGCTGGCCCCGGAAACCGAAGAAGAAAAGGCCGCGATCCCCACGCACCTGCCGTACATCGTGATCGTGGCCGACGAAATGGCCGACCTCATGATGACGGCTCCCAAGGAGGTCGAAAGCCACATCATCCGCCTGGCGCAGAAGAGCCGAGCGGTGGGCATCCACCTGATCCTGGCCACGCAGAAGCCGACGGTGGACGTGATCACCGGTCTGATCAAATCGAACCTGCCTGCCCGAATCGCGTTCCAGGTGGCCAGCCGCGTCGATAGCCGCGTGGTGCTCGACGAGCAAGGCGCCGACAAGCTGCTGGGCAACGGCGACATGTTGTTCCTGTGGCCGGGCACCAGCCTGTTGCTCCGCGGCCAGGGTGCTTACGTGAGCGACGACGAGATCCACGACGTGGTCAATTTCCTCTCGCGCGTGGCTCCACAGTTCGTCGAGGAATTGATCACGCTGCCCACCAAGGACGAGCAGCAAGCCATGGCCTCGCCTGGCGGCGGCGCCGCCAAGGACGAGATGTACGAGCAGGCCGTGGAGATCATTCTCCGCGAGGGCCGCGGCAGCGTGTCGCTGTTGCAGCGGGCACTGGGCATCGGCTATGGACGCGCCGCCCGGTTGATCGACTTCATGGCCGAGGACGGCCTGGTGGGGCCGTACAACGGGTCGCAGGCGCGCGAGGTATTGATGACTTACGACCAGTGGCTATCGTCGCGCCAGTCCGCGCAGTCCGCGGCCGGGCCGCCTAAGCCGCGTAACCGCCTGGTGCTGAAGGCTCCGGCGGCGGCTCCGCTGCCCAAGCCGGCTGGCAAGGCCGCGCCCAATGCCGGCGGCCACGCCGATGCGGACGACGACGCCGACGAACAGGAGTACGACGGCGAGGAGTACAGCGAAGACGAGGCCTACGACGAGTACGACGAGGAATCGTACAGCGACGAGGATGCGTCCGCGGACGCTGCCGAGGATGAAGCCGACGACTACGACGACGGCGAGTACGAGGACGACGACAGCGAAGACTACGACGATGATGTGGACTCGGACGACGATGGCGGCAGCCGGAGCCTCTTCGGCAAGGTGCGTACGCGGCGGCGATAATCGCACCGCGACTGTGGCTTAGGCCGGCCTTCATTGAGGCTGAGCCGGGGCAGCGCCGCGTCGCGTTCGGCACGCAAGTGGCAGACTATTTCCTGCGGCGGTAGCCTGGGCATAATGGTGGTGCTTACGCCCCCATTGGGTGTAGAACCACGATGGTCCATCGCCGCCCCGCAGGAGAGTCTTTGTCATGCGTTTGGTGAAATACCGTTTACGAAACCAGGAGGGTTTGCACGCCAGCGTAGCGGTGCTGGAAGGCGATGAACTGGTTCCGCTGACCTTGCCCTATCAGACCCTGGCCGACGTGCTGGAGATGGACAACCCGGCCGATGCTGTCCCGGGTTTGATGGATCGCACGCGTCGTATCCCGCTCTCGCAGGCCACACTATTGGCCCCCATCGACCGGCAGGAAGTTTGGGCCGCCGGCGTCACGTACAAACGCAGCCAGACGGCCCGCATGGAGGAATCCGAACACGGGGCCAGCCATTACGACCGCGTTTACACTGCCGCGCGGCCGGAGCTGTTCTTCAAAGCCACGCCGCATCGGGTATCAGGTCCCGGGGTTCCGGTCCGTATCCGCCACGACGCCACCTGGAACGTGCCGGAACCGGAACTGGCCCTGGTGCTCAACTCGCGTTTGAAGCTCGTGGGCTTTACCGTCGGCAACGACATGAGCTCGCGCGACATCGAAGGCGAGAACCCGCTCTACCTGCCGCAGGCCAAGGTCTACAACGGTGCCTGCGCCCTAGGGCCGTGCATCACCTTGGCCCCGTTCATGCCGCCCCGCGAGCAAACCAGGATCCATCTGACCATCGTGCGCGACGATAACCCGGTCTTCGAAGGCGAAACCGACCTGGGCCAGATGCACCGCAGCTTTGAAGACCTGATCGAATACGTGGGACGCGACAACAGTTTCCCCGATGGCCTGTTCTTGCTGACCGGCACCGGCATCGTGCCCGACAGCGACTTTGCGCTGCAAGCCGGCGATGTCGTCACCATCACCATCGACGGCATCGGCACACTGATCAACCCGGTGGTGCAGGGCTAGCTCGCCGCTTGTTCGGCTGCCGCCTTGCGCGTGCCCTTCGTGTGTCGGAGTTCTTTCCCGTTCTCATTGCCGCTGGGGCCAGCCATGTCGATCCGACTTCACCTGTGCCTGATGGCTGCCGTGAGCTTGCTGCTTGGCGAGGGCCAACGGCTTGCGGCCGAGGAAACTTCGCCCGATCCGCAGCAGCTTGAGTTCTTTGAAAAACAGGTGCGGCCGGTGCTGGCCGAACGCTGCTACAAGTGCCACGGGCCGGAGAAGCAGGAAGGCGGTTTGCGCGTTGACAGCCGGGCGGCCTTGATTGCCGGCGGCGATACGGGCCCGGCGATTGTGCCCGGCAAGCCGGACCAAGGTTATTTGCTCGACGCCATTCGCTACGGCGAACTGTACCAGATGCCGCCAGACGGCAAGTTGCCGGCAGACCAGGTTGCGGCGATTGAACGCTGGGTACGCGAGGGCGCTGTCTGGCCCGGCGACGACGGCAGCGTGGTAGCCCGCCCCCGGACGTTCGACCTGGCCGAGCGTGCCAGACACTGGGCGTTCCAGCCGCTGCAGCCGCAGCATCCTCCGGCGGTGAAAAACGCGGCCTGGCCCGCCGACGCCGTCGATCGCTTTATCCTGGCCCGGCTCGAAGCGGCAGGGCTTGAGCCGTCGCCGCCCACGCAACCTGCGACGTGGTTGCGGCGCGTGACGTTTGCCATCACCGGCTTGCCACCAACGCCTGAGGAGGTGGCCGCGTTTGAAGCCGACCGTTCACCCGATGCGCGGCAGCGGGCGGTGGATCGGCTGCTTGACTCGCCGCACTTTGGCGAACGCTGGGCCCGGCACTGGCTTGACCTGGTCCGCTACGCCGAATCGCGCGGCCATGAGTTCGATTACAACGTTCCCAACCCCTGGCAGTATCGCGATTATCTCATTCGGGCGTTCAATGCCGACGTGCCGTACAACCGCCTGGTGATGGAGCACGTGGCGGGCGATCTGCTGAGCCCGCCACGGCGGCACCCGGAACACGGATTCAACGAGTCGATCCTGGGCACCGGCTTCTGGTTCCTGGGCGAATGGGTTCATTCACCGGTGGACGTGCGCAAGGACGAGAACGAACGCTTCGACAACATGATCGACGTGTTCAGCAAAACCTTCCTGGGGCTGACCGTCGCGTGTGCCCGGTGCCACGATCACAAATTCGACGCGATCACGCAGGAAGATTACTACGCCCTGGCCGGCTATCTGCAAAGCTCGTGCTACCGGCAGGCCCGATTTGAGACGCTCGAGCACAATGCGGCCGTGGCGGCAAACATCGATCGCCTGGATGCTGAGGCAATTGCCAAGCAATTGCCGATGTATGCCGCGGCCATCCAGCCCGGCGTGGCCGAAATGGGCAAGTATGCCGCCGAGGCCGCGAAGCTACGCCGCGAGTTGAAACTGGCTGATGGTAAGGCAGCGGACCAGGCGGCTGAGGCCATCGCGGCGCATGCACAGTAGGCTGGTTTGAATCCCACGCGGCTACTCCACTGGGCGCGGTGGCTCGTGGAATCGCAACGCGGCGGTCAGGCCTTCCCGGGGGTGCAACTGCCTGAAGGGGCCGAGATCCTTGCTGACTTTGGCGCATCGCCACCTGCGGCCTGGCTTCAGGACGGCAGCAGCTTTGAGCACGTGGCTACCGGAGCCGTGGTGCCAGCCGTCGGCGCTTCGGATCGCCAGGCCGATCAACGACCAGACATGGTGGCCGATGTGATCCAGCGTGGTGCTGTGCGTCGGCGGCCCGGCTTCCCGAACCTGACGTTGAAACCTGGCACGCAGACGGACCCCGGCCGCACGTCGTCGTGGAACCGGCCTGGCCGCACGTTCCGCACCGACAACTTCACCATCGCTCCTGGCACCGTCTATTACCTGGTCGAAGGAGAAGGGCGAACGTACGCCGCCGTCGATTCGCATCGCCTCAACGAAGGGCCGCTGCACGGTTCGTTCATTAAGCAATGGAAGGCTGAGAACGGGCCGCAATGGATTGCTCACAACCTTGCTCCTTACGCCGGGCACCGTGCTCACCTTGAGTTCACGGCGATCGACGATAAGCCGCTGGCGGTGTACATGGTGGTGCAGGCAGCAAGCGCTCCTACCCTGAAGCCGGCCGGCGCTCATCCCGTTTACGAACGATGGTTCGCCGCCGCCGACAACGACGCATTGGCCAAGCAGGCCACCGAGCTTCAACAGCAGTGTCTGGCAGTTCTCGACCACTGGTCGCAAGGTCAGGTTGCTTTGCCGGGCGATGAAGGGGCGGCTGCCTCACGATCTGTCGCCCAGTGGATGCTGCGGCATCCTGAACTGTTTGTCGAAACGCTGTCAGCCGAGCTGGCTGCGGCCCGCCAGCGGTTTCTGGCTGCCAGGGCGGAGCAGCTTGCACAGATCAAGGTTCAATCGGCCACGGCGCCGGCCTTGTGGGAAGGCTTTGCCGAGGACGAGGAGTTCCTGATCCGCGGCAACCATAAGACGCCTGGCGGACGCGTTCCCCGCCGCTACCTGGAGGCGTTTGGCGGCAAGGAGAACCCGGCCACAGGCCCCGGCAGCGGCCGGCTGCAACTGGCCGAGCACCTGGTCGATCCGGCTCGCAATCCGGCGGTCGCACGGGTGATCGTCAACCGCGTCTGGCATCACCTCTGGGGACGCGGCATCGTCGCCTCGACCGATAACTTCGGCGTGCTGGGCAACGAGCCCACGCATCCCGAACTGCTCGATTACCTGGCCGTGGAGTTCGTGGCCGATGGCTGGTCGATCAAGCGGCTGATCCGCCGCCTGGTGCTTACCAGCACCTTTGCCATGGATAGCACGCCGCAGCCGGCGGCCAACGAGCGCGATCCGCAGAACCTGTTGCTGCATCGAATGCCGATCCGGCGTCTGGAAGCCGAGGCCATTCGCGATGCGATTCTGGCCGTGTCCGGCCGGTTGGAACCGCAAATGTTCGGGCCGAGCGTGCCGGTTTACCTCACGCCGTTCATGCAAGGACGCGGGCGGCCAGGCCAAAGCGGTCCGCTGGACGGCAACGGCCGCCGCAGCATCTACATTGCCATCCGCCGCAACTTTCTCTTGCCGATGATGCTGGCGTTCGATCAGCCGATTCCGTTCACCAGCATGGGCAGGCGGAATACCTCTAACGTGCCTGCCCAGGCGCTGATCCTGATGAACGATCCGTTCGTGGTGCAGCAAGCCCAGGTGTGGGCGCAACGGCTGTTAGCCGAAGCCAAAGACCCGACATCCCGCGTCGAACGCATGTACCGCCTGGCGTTTGCCCGAGCGCCCCGATCCGACGAACAAGCGGCAGCGCTGGAGTTCCTCGCGCAGCAAGGTCAGGAACTGGGCCTGTCACCGCAGCAGGCGTTGAACGACGCCCGAGCCTGGGCCGACCTGTGCCACGTGATGTTCAACGTGAAAGAGTTTGTGTTCATCCCATAGCAGGCGGTCGGGGGGCGGGGGCAGCATGGAAGGACCACCCTGCGCACCACGCCTGGCGGAGTACACGCTCAAGCGTTTTCAGGGGGGGATCGTCATACCGCTGCTGGATCGACGCAAGCTGCTGGGACGGGCCGCAGCCACACTTGTGGGCTCTGCTGCGGTGTGGCCTGCCGTGCCAACGTTCGCCGCCGAGCGTAGCGATGACGACTCGTATGACCTGGTGGTTGTCGGCGGCACGCCTGGCGGTATCGCCACGGCCGTGACCGCCGCCCGGCTGGGGCTCAGGGTCGCCCTCACCGAGTATCACGGGCACTTGGGAGGGATGAGTTCCAGCGGATTGGGCAAAAGCGACATCGAACATCGGCCGATGATCCAGGGCATCTTCCGGGAGTTCGTCGACCGCGTGAAGCGGTACTATGTCCAGCGGTACGGCGAGGGGACCGAGGCCGTGCGGCTTTGCCGCGACGGTTACTTCTTTGAGCCGTCGGTGGCCGAGGCCATCTTCGATGCGATGGTGGCCGAACAGCCCAACATTACCGTCTTGAAACGCCATCGCTTGGAGGGAGCCACCACGCGCGATGGCCGCCTGGTGGCCGTGCAACTTGTCGATCGCGATACCGGGCGGCGGCGGACGCTGCGGGCAAGATTATTTGCCGATGCCACGTACGAAGGCGATCTTTACGCCGCTGCGGGGGCCGCTTTTCGCGCGGGACGTGAAGGACGCGATGAGTTTGGCGAACTGCATGCCGGCCATATCTACTTCGACTGGCGGAATCACCAGCGGCTGGGCGGCACGGGGCAGGGCGATGCCAGGCTGCCGGCTTACACCTATCGGCTTTGCCTGGCGACCGACCCACGCAACCAGGTGCCGGTTTCGAAGCCCGACGATTACGATCGCCGCCGCTACTTGGGCTACCTCGACGATTGGCGGAGCGGCCGGTTCGGCAAGTCCAATCCGACGAGGATTGCCCTTTCCATCGCTGCGATCCCTAACGCCAAGACCGACGTGAACATGAACCCGCGTGGGCTGGGGTTCGTGTTTGTCGAAGAAAATGCCGGTTACGTCGAAGGCACCTGGCAACAGCGCGAAGCGATCTGCCAGCGCCCGCGCAATCTGACGCTGGGGCTGCTCTGGTTTCTCCAGCACGACGCCGAAGTGCCCGACGAGGCTCGCCAATTGGCGCTGGCCCATCAGCTACCGCGCGACGAGTTCACCGATGACGGGCATTTCCCGTTTCAGCTCTACGTGCGCGAAGCCCGGCGCCTGGTGGGAGCGTACACACTGACCGAAGCGAACATTACCGAACAGCCGGGCCTGGAAAGCCGCCGCTTTCACGACGATGCCATCGCCGTGGGCGAGTTTCCGATCGACAGCTTTCCGGTGCAGAAGCGGCAGCCGGGCGACGACCGCGTGCTGGAAGGCTATCTGTGCATGTTGCACAAGATCACGCGGCCTTACCAGATTCCCTACCGGATTATGATCCCCGAGCGGCTTGAAGGGCTGATCGTGCCCGTGGCGGCTTCCACCACGCACGTGGCGTTTTCGTCCATCCGCCTGGAACCGACGTGGATGGCCATGGGGCAAGCGGCGGGCGTGGCCGCACACGTGGCCCTGAGCGAGGGAACGTCGCTGCGCGCCGTGCCTATACAACGCGTGCAAGCCCTGTTGCGCAAGCAGGGGGCGGTGCTGGAACCGCCAGCCTAGCTGGGGGCGGTCGCGGCCACTGTTGCGGCCATTGGTTCGGGCTTCACACGCGAGAGTTCTGTCATCATCCGCACGGCCTGGGCCGCGTCGCCGGTTTCTTCCAGGGCGGCCAGTTGCCGATCGGCGCCGGAGCGCGAGCGGACCATCTTGTTCACGTGCTCGAGGTACTGCCGGCAATGGAGCGTGTCGGCCACCGGCTGCAGCAGTTCCACCAGGTGCTCGACCATTTCGCGCACCGGCAGCGCGTGGTAGGTGAACGTGTCGACGAGCCGGGCGTCGAGTCCGAACCGGGCCGCCCGCCATTTGTTCTGCCGCACCATCATGGGGTGGCAGTCGTGCTGGTAGGCGCCTTCGTCGATATCGTCGGAGAGGGCCTTCACCAGGCACTGGATGAAGGCCGCCAACGCCAGGGCGTCTTCCAGGCTGCCGGGCATGTCGCACATCCGCACTTCGACCGTGCCGAAGTTGTGGTGCGGCCGCACGTCCCACCAGATCTCGCGGATGGTGTGGATGAAGCCCGTTTCGATCAGGTGCTTCACCAGCCACACATACTCGCTCCAGTTGCGCATCAGCGGGGGCAGGCCGGCCGTGGGCAACCCTTCCATGATCTTGGAGCGGTGACTTTTAAGGCCCGTCACGCGGCCTTCCCACCAGGGACTGTTGCTCGAGACGGCCAGCAGCAGCGGCAAGTGCCGCATGATGCGGTCGCAGATCATCACCGCCTTGTCGCCCGAATCCACCCCGACGTGCACGTGCAGGCCAAAGCAGATCAACTGCCGGGCCATGTCCTGGAGCAGGTTCACCAGCTTTTCGTAGCGGTCATTGGGCGTAACGCGCTGATCCGACCAGCGCGAGAAGGGATGCGTGGAGGTCCAATACAACCGCAGCCCCAGCTCATCGGTCGTTTGTTGCAGCCAGAGGAGTTTCTCGCGCAGGTCGATTTCCGCCTCGCCGATGGTGCGGCAAACCTTGGTGTTCAGCTCCACGTAGCACTGCATCAGTTCCGGCTTGATCTGCGGAGCAAACGCCTCAGGTACGCGCTGCAGGATGGATTCGATGGAGCTGGAAAGTGCCATCGATTGGGCATCGACCAGGGCCAATTCCAGTTCGATACCAACCGTCGGCCCGTCGCTCGATTGAAACACCAGCTTGGTCATACGGCTCTCGCTGAGAACTTTGTCTGGACGATGGCGGGGCGTCGCATAAGTGCTGCCCAGCTCGGGACGTACGCATCGTCTTCCCGAGGCCATCGGGACGTTGCTGCAAGATTCGGGCCGTAGCGACGCATTGGCAGGCAAGATCGCCTGCTGACAGGAATTTTATGCCCATGCCCGGGCGGCCAGACGCCCACGCGCCGTGCCGCGCTCAGGCGCCAGGCTCGGCGCTCGTCGTGGCCGCAGGCGTATCCCGCGGGTCGAATTCGGGCGCCTGTTCGTCTGACGCCTGGGGGGAGCCGAATGAGATGTCCAGCGAGTCGCGGGATACCAGCGGTTCCAATCCGGCCAGGACTGTTCGCGCTTGAGCCACCTCGGCGGCCGCCCAGGGTTTATGGCCGTACAACTCCACGATACTGCTGTAGATCGTCGCGGCTTGCTCCGGCTTTTCGGCGGCGATCTTGTTGGCGTCGGCCAGGCGTTTGCGCACCAGGTCCAAGTGGTTGCGGATGTACACGGTGGCTGCGCCCCGCAGCCGCATCAGCTGCCGCTGGATCAGCTTTTGGATCAGGTTCGTGTCGCTGCCCGGCATGGCGTCATCGCCATACAGGGCCGAAATCGCTTTGAGCCGTTCGTACGCGAGTGCCGGATCGACCGACGCGGTGGACATGGCCTCCAGGTAGTCGGCCTCGATCGGCTTGAGGCCTTCCACGCGCGAGAGCCGATTGGCGCGAATCGCAAACCGCCGTTCCAGCCGCAGCACTTCGTTTTCTTCGAGGTACCCCTCCATCTCGCGCGAACGCGGATCGGATGGGTACAACTCTAGGAACCGGCTGATATCGGTCGTGGCCGCGAGCGGGTCGCCGGTCGTTTGTACCGATTCCTTGATCTTCTGGTACAAGTCGTCGGCCGACGGCGGTTGCAGCATGTACCAGATGAGCAGCCCGATGGTGAGCAGCGAGCCGGCCAGCAGTACCGTTTGCGGTGAGACCAGCGGGTATTCGTCGTCGCTGATCAGCGGGTCGACTTCTTCGTGCTCGGGAACGGTGGTAAACCGCGACGTCGAGGTGGTTTCGGCCACCGCGGCCTTGGCGGGAGCGACGCCGTATCCCGTGCTCGGCGCGGCCATGGTGACCTCGGAGCCTGCGACATCGCCGGGTTCCGGCCGAATGGCGTAGGAATCTCGCTGCGTGGGAGCCGGCGTCTTGCGGGCGATGGGCATCGCCGTGCCGGGGGCGGTGACATCCAGCCCAGGCGTCATGTCGCGCTCGCCGGCTCCGATGCCGGTTGCCTGGGTCACTCCGAACTGATCGATGGCAGGGACGCCCGGCCGCGTGATGGCCTCAGTGACGTCGGACCGCCGCCCGGGACCGGTGAGGTTGGGCTTGCCGGCGACTTCAAAATCGGTGTCCGAACCGGACGGCTGACCTTGCCGCTGTTTGAGCTGGTTTTTCTTCCACTCCAGGCCGCGGGCCGTGGCTTCCAGCCGCCGCGCCACCAACACGGCGTTGGCGATGCGCCGTTCGGGATCTTTCTCCAACAGTTGGAGAATGATGGTTTCGATTTCCTCGGGCACGTCGACCGAGAACTTGCGCAGCGGTTCGGGCGTGGCGTACCGCTGCATGTGCAGCAACTCGGGGATGCTCTTACCCACGAACGGCGGTCGGCCGGCAATCAGCGTGTACAGCACCGCACCCAGGCTGTAGAGATCGGCGCGGTGCCCCACGGGGCGGCCGTCGGCCTGCTCGGGAGCCATGTACTCGGCGGTGCCCAGGATGCCGCCGGCCGACGTCATGCCGGTGGCGCCAAACAGTTTGGCGATGCCGAAGTCGGAGAGCTTGATATCGTTGTCGGAAGTGAGCAGCAGATTGGCCGGCTTGATATCCCGGTGCACCACGCCGCGGTCGTGCGCGTGCCGCAGCGCGCCGCACAGTTTGACGCCCAGCCGTACCGCTTCTTCCCACGTGAACTTGCGCCCGGCCCGCAAGTCGTCTTCCAGGCTGCGGCCGTCGACCAGTTCCATGGCGTAGAACAGCACGCCGTTTTCTTCGCCATAACCCAGCAGGCGGACGATGTTCGGGTGCTTGAGCTTGCGGAGCGTTTCGATCTCGGCCTCGAACCGTTCGCGGAAGCCGACATCGCGCCCCAGGCCGGTGGACAGCACCTTGATCGCGGCGGGGTTGCCTTCCTCGTCCTGTGCGGCGTAAACAGCGCCCATGCCCCCGCGGCCGAGCAGCTTGCCGATCCGGTATGGACCGAGGCGGTCGACTTGCATGCAAAGATCCTGGAAACGTCGCTGCCTAAGAGAGCGGAGGCCGGACGCATTGGCCGGCGCACACTACGCGATTGGGGGAAACCCATTCAAGCGTACCATACGCTCCCCGGCTGTACCAAGCAGCCAGTTGCCACGGACGCCTTGCCGGGGCACTGGCGGACAGCGCACATACGCTGCGATCCTACCCGCGTAGCGGGGGATGCTATGGGCCCCCGGCTAGCGCGGCCCATACGTACGTCAGGTCTTATTTAACGCTCACTTTTGGCAACTTCCGCGTGGCGGCGCAGGAAGTCGGCCAGGCCGTTTTGCAGGTCGTCGGCCGTGCGGAGCTGGATACGAATGACGTCGCAATCCGGCGCGTCGGTTTGCAGCTCGCGGTCGGCGCCCAGGTGCAGCAGCTCGCCCAGGGCGAAGCGGTTCTTGGGACCGTGCAGCGCGGCTTCCAACGCGGTAGGCCGTTTGGTGTGCAGGCTGAGCCAGGGCTGCGACCGGCCCGGCAACATGTAATGCACCACGGTCTGGTTGTTCCAGAGGAACTCTCCGTCGGGGGCAACCTCGGCCACCAGCTCACAGAACGATTCGAGCAGCTCGACCGGCCACTGGGGCGTCTTGCCCAGCGGGAAGCCCCGTCGCGAGAAGTGCCATTTCCGCCCCAGCACCTTCCAGGGCATGATGTCGTCGGGGTTCTGCTGCACGCGCTGCTGGTGCCGGTTGAAGCCCTGCACGGCTTCTTCCAGGAACTTCCAGAACTCCGGCCGATCCACTTCGTCGAGCGAGTGGACGCGCAGCTCGACCTCTTGCCAGGGGCCCGCCAGGTTCTTGCACTTCACCCGCGGCTCGCTGCCGTACACCGGCAGGTCGTGCATCTCGTCCAGCGGCACCAGGTTGAGCCGGGCTTGCAGTTCTTCGCGCTTGAAGGTCCGCCGCGCGACGCGGAACTTGAGCTTCAGCAACCACTGCTCGCCGGTGATGGCGTGGAAGAACCAGCCATCGCTCTTGCGACGGCCGGTGATCTCAACCACCGAACGCTGGTTCCAGTTGGTTTCGTTGAAGTCGCCCAGTTCCTGGATGCGGTCGACCACCTTGGCCAGGATGCGGCCGTCCCACTTGCACGGCTCGCCGCGGCGGCCCACGCGATCGACCGTGTGCCAGCGGCGTCCGTCCACTTCCCAAGGCATGGCCACGTCGCTGCCGACCTCGGAGATGTCCTGGTCGCCCTCCTGACGCTGGTCGAGCTGGGCCGGATCGAACACGGAACGCTCGACGTATGGGCCTTCGGCCAGGACGGGTTCAAGGGCTTCGCCCGTGTAGCTGCGGAGCAGTTCGGGATACTTGCCGCTGCGTTGCCGTCGCGAGTGTTCGACCACGTCCTCGGGCGTGCCGGCCACGACCAGTTGGCCACCGCCATCGCCCGCCTCGGGGCCCATGTCGATGACCCAGTCGGCGGTCTTGATCACGTCCAGGTTGTGCTCGATGACCACCACGGTATTGCCCAGGTCGACCAGCCGGTTGAGCACGTCGAGCAGCTTGGACAGGTCGTCGAAGTGCAGGCCGGTGGTCGGCTCATCCAGCAGATAGATGGTCCGGCCGGTATCGGGGCGAGCCAGTTCGGCAGCCAGCTTCACACGTTGGGCTTCACCGCCCGAGAGCGTAGGTGCCGACTGGCCAAGGGTAAGGTAATCGAGCCCTACGTCGCACAGCACCTGGAGGATGCGGCGGATCTTGGGGATGTTGGAGAACAGTTTGACCGCCTCGCCGATCGGCATTTCGAGCACATCGGCGATGGAGCGGCCCTTGTACCGCACGGCCAGCGTTTCGGCGTTGTAGCGTTTGCCGCCGCAGACGTCGCAGGTGACCCAGACGTCGGGCAGGAAGTGCATTTCGATCCGCAGTTGGCCTGCGCCTTCGCACTTATCGCAGCGGCCGCCGGGCACGTTGAAGCTGAACCGGCGGGCCGTGTAGCCGCGCACCCGGGCGTCGGGCAGTTGGGCGTACAGCTCGCGGATCAGTTCAAAGACGCCGGTGTACGTGGCCGGGTTGGAGGTCGGCGTGTTGCCCAGCGGCTGCTGGTCGACGCGGATCACCTTGTTGATCTTGTTGACGCCCTTGAGGCCATCGTGCGCGCCGGGGAAGGTACTGGCCCGGTGCAGCCGCTTGGAGAGGGCCCGATACAGGATATCGTCGATCAGCGAGCTCTTGCCTGAGCCGGAAACGCCGGTTACGGCCACCAGGGCTCCCAGCGGGATTTCGACATCGATGCCTCGCAGGTTGTTATGCCGAGCGCCGATGATCCGCAGCGTGTCGAAGTCCACGCGGCGCGGTGCCTCGCGCAGGGCCGGCGCAGCCTCGGCCGCCTTGCGGGTGGCTTTTTTCTTGCCGCGTTTGGCGGTGGCCTTGCCGCCGGCTTTGGCTTGGACCGGATCGGCCAGCAGCGAAGGCAGGCGGCGATTGATCGGGATGCCGATGCTTTTAGCGCCCGACAGGTACGGCCCTGTGACCGACGTCTTGCGCTTGGCCACCTGGGCCGGCGTGCCCTTGGCAACCACGGTACCGCCGTTGCGCCCGGCACCGGGGCCAAAGTCGAGCAATTGATCGGCGCCGGCGATCACTTCCTTGTCGTGTTCCACGATCAAGAGCGTGTTGCCCAGGTCGCGGAGCCGGTTCAGGGCACGGATCAACCGGCTGTTGTCGCGCGGATGCAAGCCGATGGTGGGTTCGTCGAGCACGTACAGCACGCCCGTGAGGCCACTGCCCACCTGGCTGGCCAGACGGATACGTTGGGCTTCGCCGCCGGAGAGCGTGGGACCGGGCCGGTCCAGGGTGAGGTAGTCCAGGCCCACGTCGACCAGGAACGTCAGCCGGTTGGTGATTTCTCGCACCAGTTCGCCGGCGATCTTGCGCTCACGCTCGTTGAGGTTCCAGTGATGGACTTCGTCCAAGAGCGTGCCCAGCGGCGTGCGGCACACTTCGTCGAGCGTCTTGTTCTGGAAGCGGTAAGCGGCCGCGTCCTCGCGGAGCCGGCTGCCGCCACAGGTGGCGCACTCGACTTCGTCGACCAGGTGTTCCAGCCGCGAGCGCAGACGGGGCGATAGCTTGGATGCCTCTTCCAAAGCCGGGTAAAGCCCCTTGTATTGGAAGCGGAACAGCGGCGCGCCGCGTTTGCCACGGCCGGGCGGGTACACGTCGATCCATTCCTCGCCGAGCCCATGCATGATGGTCCGGCGCTGCTTGGCCGTGAGCGATTCGAACGGCTTGTCGGCCGGAATGCCGGTATGTTCGCAGAACGCATCCAGCATCAACTTGAACAGCGGCGAGTTCGTATCGGGCCACAGCGCCACGGCACCTTCGGCCAGCGACTTGCGCGGGTCGTGGATCAGCGCGGCCGGGTTCGCGCCGGTTTGCACGCCGAGGCCTTCGCAGCTTTCGCACCAGCCCAACGGGCTGTTGAACGAGAAATGGTGTGGCGTCAGCGGTTCGAAACTGCGGCCGCAGTGATCGCACGCCAGGTGCTGGCTGTGAACCTGCACGGGCCACTTGGCCTCGGGTACGTCGTCCAGGGCCGTGGCCACACGGAGCACGCCTTGGCCCAGGGAGAGCGCGCTTTCCACGCTGTCGGCGATGCGGCCGCGGCTTTCGGCGCGGATCACGATGCGGTCGACCACCACATCGACCTCGTGCTTGCGGCGGCGGTCGATTTTGGGAGGTTCGTCGAGCGAATAGGTCTGGCCGTTGACGCGGATGCGCTGGTAGCCGCGGGCACGCAGGTCGTCCCAGTGCGTTTCGTACTTCTCGCCGACTTGCACTTCCAGCGGCGCCATCAGGTACAGCCGCGTGCCTTCCTCCAGAGCCATCAGTTTGTCGACGATTTCATCAACCGTCTGCGTGCCGATCGGCAGGTCGCAGTCGGGGCAATACGGCGTGCCGAGCCGGGCGTACAGGATCCGCAGATAGTCGTAGATCTCGGTGACGGTGCCGACCGTACTGCGGGGCGTGCTGCCCAGGTTCTTCTGCTCGATGGCGATGGCCGGCGAAAGGCCTTCGATGTGCTCGAACTGCGGCTTGGCAACCTGGCTGACGAACTGCCGCGCGTAAGAGCTGAGGCTTTCGACGTACCGCCGCTGGCCTTCGGCATAGATCGTATCCATGGCCAGTGAGGTCTTGCCCGAACCCGACGGGCCGCACAACACCGTCATCTGATCGCGCGGCACTTCGACATCGACATCCTTGAGGTTGTGCTGCCGCACGCCGCGCACCTTGATCGAAGTGATCCGTTCGCTGCGGCCGGAACCGTTGGTCGACCGGCCGTTGCTGCCCGACTTGCCGCTGGCCGGAATGGTGGTTGGCTTGGCGGGCTTGGGCCCCAGCACTTCGGCCAAGGCGCGGCCGGTATGCGAACGTGGGCAGGCGGCCACTTCCTCGGGCGTGCCGGCTACGATCACCTCGCCACCGGCGGCGCCACCCTCGGGGCCCATGTCGATGATCCAGTCGGCGGTCTTGATCACGTCCAGGTTGTGCTCGACCACCAGGACGGTGTTGCCGGCATCGACGAAGTTGTGCAGCACCTTGAGCAGCAGTTTGACATCAGCAAAATGCAAACCGGTGGTCGGCTCGTCGAGCAGGTACAGGGTTTTGCCGGTGCTGCGCTTGGTGAGCTCGCGGGCAAGCTTCACCCGCTGGGCTTCGCCGCCGGAGAGCGTGGGCGATGCCTGGCCGAGCTTCAGGTAGTCGAGCCCCACGTCGTGCAGCGTTTGCAGCATCTCGCGCACTTTGGGGATGTTCTCAAAGTGCTCGAGGGCCTGCTGGATGTCCATCTCCAGGACGTCGGCGATGGACTTGCCTTTGAAGCGGATCTGAAGCGTTTCGCGATTGAAGCGATGGCCTTCGCAGACGGGGCACGTCACCCAGACGTCGGCCAGGAAGTCCATCTCCAGCTTGTTGGAGCCGTTGCCTTCGCAGGCTTCGCAGCGGCCGCCTTTGACGTTGAAGCTGAACCGGCCCTCGCGGTAGCCGCGGGCCTTGGCTTCCGGCAACTGGGCGTACAGCTTGCGGATTTCGTCAAAGACCTTGATGTAGGTGGCTGGGTTGGAACGCGGCGTGCGGCCGATGGGCGACTGGTCGATGGCGATGAGCTTATCGAGGAACTCCATGCCCTCGATGCGTTCGTAGTCGCCGGGATGGCCGTCGCCGCCATTGAGGTCGCGCCACAAGGCTTCGCCCAGCACGTCGTTGACCAGCGAGCTTTTGCCCGATCCGGAAACGCCCGTCACGCAGATGAACGTGCCCAGCGGCAGTTCGACCGTCACGTTCTTGAGGTTGTTCTGGCGAGCGTTGACGATCCGCAGCCACTGATCACCGGGCGGACGGCGGCGAGCCGGCACTTCGATAGCTTCCTGGCCGGAGAGGTACTTGCCGGTGAGACTGCGGGGGCTCTTGATGACCGTTTCGAGGTTGCCGGCCGCAACGACTTCGCCGCCACGGACGCCGGGGCCGGGGCCAAAGTCGATCAGGTGATCCGAGGCCCGCATGGTCTCTTCGTCGTGTTCCACGACCACGACGGTGTTGCCCATGTCGCGGAGCTGGGTCAGCGTGTCGATCAGCCGGGCGTTGTCGCGCGGGTGCAGGCCGATTGAAGGCTCGTCGAGGATGTAGAGCACGCCCACCAGGCCGCAGCCGATCTGGCCCGCCAGGCGAATTCGCTGCGACTCGCCGCCGGAAAGGCTCGGTGCCGTACGATCGAGCGAGAGGTAATCCAAGCCCACGTTCATCAAGAAGCCCAGCCGGCCGCGGACTTCCTTCAAAGCCTCGGCGGCGATGGCCTGGCCGGTGGCACTCAGCTTCAGTTGGGCGAAGAAGTCAGCCGCGTCGGATACGGCCAGGCTGCACACCTGCGGCAGCGTAAGGCTGGGCTGCTCGGCGAACTTGGGATGCTCGCTGGTTAACGTGACGGCTCGCGCCTGCGCGTTGAGCCGGCTGCCGTCGCACTCGCCGCACCGCACCACCTGCATGTATTTTTCGTACTGCTTCCGCTGGAGCTTGCTGGTCGAGTTGCGGTGCTTGTTGCGCAGCTCGTTGATGATGCCTTCCCAACGGCCGCCATACTTGTGCGAGCTGCCGCCGCTGGTCCAGGTGTAGGTGATGTGCAAGTCGCCCGTGCCGTACAGCAGCATCTGCCGGTACTTGGGCTCCAGGTCTTCCCAGGCCGTTTCGAGCAGGTAGCCGGGTTCCAGGCCCTCGAGCCGTTCGATGGTATCGGCCACGCCCTGGAAGATGTGCCGCCGCCAACGGCCCATCTCCCGCCACTTGCCGATGATCTCGAAGCAACCCTGCTGGAAGCTGAGATCGGGCCGCGTGACCAGCAGGTCGGGGTCGAAGGTGAACACCTCGCCCAGACCGTCGCAACTGGGGCACATGCCCTGAGGGCTGTTGAAGCTGAAAAGCTGCGGGCTGGGCGGCTCGAAGCTGCGGTTGCAGTGCGTGCAGGCGTAATGGGCCGAAAGTTGGATATCCAGCGAGTCGGACTGCTGGGCCACGGCATCGGCCGGCAGGTCGAGCGACGGCAGCGCATCGCCGCCGCCTTGCACCGCTGCGATCAGGTTGCCTTCGCCCAGCTTGAGCGCCAGCTCAACGGCCTCGGCCAGCCGCGTGCGCACATTGGGGCCGATCTTGAGGCGGTCGACCACCACCTCGATGTTGTGCCGCATCTGCCGGTCGAGCGCCAGCCGATCGGTGAGCGAGACCACCTGGCCATCGACGCGAGCCCGGGCGAAGCCCTGCTTGAGCAGGTTCTCGAACAGGTCGCGGTGCTCGCCCTTCTGGCCGCGGATCAGCGGGGCCAGGATCAGCACCGCCGTCCCCTGCGGCAGTTGCAGAATCCGCCCGATGATCTGTTCCTGAGTCTGCGCGGTGATCGGCCGGTTGCAGCTAGGGCAGTGGCCTTGGCCCACGCGGGCGTACAGCACGCGCAAGAAGTCGTAGATTTCGGTGATCGTGCCGACGGTGCTGCGCGGGTTCTGGCCCGACGTTTTCTGCGAAATCGAAATCGAAGGGCTGAGGCCGTCAATGACATCGACGTCGGGCTTGGGCATCTGGCCCAGGAACTGACGCGCGAAACTCGACAGACTTTCGACATACCGCCGCTGGCCTTCGGCAAACAGCGTGTCGAACGCCAGGGAGCTCTTGCCCGATCCGCTGACACCCGTCAGGCAGATCAACTGGTTGCGCGGTAATACCAGACTGACGTCCCGCAGATTGTGTTCGCGGGCGCCCTTGATGACGATATCGGAAGCCGGCATGCGGGTGAGCTGGGTTGCTTGTGGCAATTGGGGAGAGGTGCCGCGACCGCGGCCATCCAAAGCCGCGACGGCGAACCCTGAATTGTACGGCAGTACCTCCCACAATTTAAGGGAGCAACCGTTAAAGAACGCAGCACCGTAAAAACCAGGCAGTTGGCCTCCCCCCTAGATGTCTGGCAGGACTGCCAGAGGACATCGCACCGCCCGTCGGTACCAGCGTGCTCCTACCTCGCGACCGTGCCGTTTTCTTGGGCCTGGAGGATGCTTTGCAGACGTTGGATGGCTCGACCCCAGAGCATCTGGGCGGCAGGTCGTGAGCGGTTCATGCGGCGGGCCACTTCGTCAAACGGCAGCCGCTGGAGGTTGCGGAGCATGATCACTTCCCGATAGTCCGGAGAAAGTTGATTCATCGCCAGGGCCAGCCGCAGCTCCTCGTCCCGCCGCATCACTTGCTGGCTGGGCGAAGGATCGAGCGCCGCCGGCTCCGGCGGTCCACCAAGATGCGAATCGGCCTCGCGGTGGCCATCCAGCGGAACTTCGCGGGCCGCATTGCGCTTGGCCGCCGTGCGGTAGCGGCGGACGAAATCGGCCGCGTTGCGGGCGAGAATTTTCCGCAGCCAGGCCAGCCACTCGCCGCCGGTCTGGCCGGTGAAACGGTCGAAATCGCGGTGCGCTTCGAGCATCGTCTGCTGCACGATGTCCGAGGCATCCACCTTGGCCCGCAACCAGCTTTCCACGTGACTGCGGGCGAGCACTTCCAGGTACCGTTTGCAGAGGGCAAACAGCCGTTCGCGATCTTCGACGCTGCCGCCGCGGGCTTCGGCCAGCAGGGCGACCAGCAGTTGCGAATCGTCGTGGTGATCGACAGCCATGGTAAGCGCAGACGACAAACTGGAAGCAGGTACGCGGAGCTGCGTACCCTAGCAGTGTAATGTCTGGCTGCCGTGGATGCTGCCCGTCTTGCGATCTTGGCCGATTGGGGCTGCTAGCGCATGCAAGAGATTACGTGGCGCGCCGCACTGCGGCCCTTGCGCACTAGTTCTGCCCATTGCGGTGCCCGTTCCGGCGGCCGTTGCCATTGCCGTTGGTGGCGGCTGGGCGGGGCGGACGCGTGAGCAGCCGCAGGTTGCCGGGGCCCAGCAGATCGTCGACACGGCGGCGCATCTCCGACGAAAGCTCCAGCCGCATCCCGTCGCAGTGCATCAGGGCCCGGTGGCCGTCCTTCAGGCACAGCATCAGTTGCAGGATCTGGTCGCCCGGGTAACCACGCAGAATCTCATACAAGTGGTGGAGCTTCTGCGGCCCGTGCTGCGCTTCGTCAAAGCGGATCATCACGCCGCGGGTGAAGCGGGCATCGAGTTCATCGATCGGAATCAACTCGTTGACGATCAGGTTGGCGTCGTCGCTGCCCGGCCGCTTGTCGATCGCGCCGCGAACCAGCAGGATCGCCTCAGGCTGCACCAGGTGGCCGTATTCGGCAAATTGTTCGGGCCAGATGATGGTACGCATGATGCCCGCCCGGTCTTCCAGGTCGAACATCGCGTACTTGGTGTGCACCTGGCCGGGGCGTGGGTTCTTGGTGTGCGAGAACTTGATGGCCGAGAGCATGCCGGCCAGGTACACCTCGGTGCGGTGCGGCAGGGCGGCCGCCTCGACCGTGGTGTGCGACCGGAACAGGCTCAGCTTGGCGTCGTGCTCGGCCAGCGGATGGCTGGAGAGGTAGAAGCCCAGCACTTCCTTCTCGTTCTGGAGTTTCTCGCGATCTTCCCACTCGGGGATGTCGGGGAAGCCGGGCGAGACGGCCTGTTTGGCCGGCTCTTCTTCCTCGAACATGTCGAACATGTTCTTCTGGCCGGTGCGGCGGTCCTTCCACGCCGACTGGCCTTGTTGCAGCGCCCGTTCCAGCGTGGCCAGGCATTGCGAGCGGCGTACGCCGGTGGAGTCGAAGGCGCCGGCCTTGATCAGGCTTTCGATCGCCGTACGGTTGCAGATGGCCGGATCGACCCGTTCGCAGAAGTCGTACAAGTCGCGGAAGGGGCCACCGGACTCGCGGGCTTTAACGATCGCCCCAGCGGGCCCTTCGCCACAGCCCTTGATTGCCATCAAGCCGAACAGGATTTTGCCGTCGGCCACGGCGAAGTCGGCAAACGAACGGTTGACGTCGGGGGGCACCACTTCGATGCCCATCCGCGTGCAGTCCTCCAGGTGTTCGACCAGCGAGTCCTTGGTCTTGAAGTTGCGGCCCGGGATGTCGCCCGAGAGCAGCGCCGCCATGAACTCCACGGGGTAGTGGGCCTTCAGGTAGGCCGTCATGTAGGCGATCTTGGCGTAGGCCGTACTGTGCGACTTGTTGAAGCCGTAGCCGGCAAACTTCTCGATCAGCCCGAACAGTTCTTCGGCCTTCTCCTTGCTGAGCCCTTGCGTCTGGGCACCATGGATGAACTCCTCGCGGAACTTGGCGATGATCGGCAGCTTTTTTTTGCTGATGGCCTTGATGCAGGTGTACGCGCTGGAGAGCTGGATGCCGCCCAGGCGGTTGAGAATACGCATCACCTGCTCCTGGTAGACCATCACGCCGTTGGTCTCTTCCAGGATTTCTTTCATCACCGGGTGCGGGTACACGGCTTCCTTGCGGCCGTGCTTCACCTCGATGTAGTCGTCGACCATGCCGCCTTCCAGCGGGCCGGGACGATACAAGGCGTTGGTGGCGATGATGTCGCGGAAGTGGTCCGGCTTCATTCGCTGGAGCAGGTCGCGAATGCCGCCACTTTCGAGCTGGAAGATACCCTTGGTTTCACCGCGCTGAAGCAGGGCGAAGGTTTCCTTATCGTCCAGCGGGAAGTTGTGCGGATCGATCTGCTGGCCGGTGGTCTGCTTGATGAAGTCGACCGCCTTGGAGAGGATCGTCAGGTTGCGCAGACCCAAGAAGTCCATCTTCAGCAGGCCGGCGGCTTCCACGTCGCCCATCGCCCACTGGGTGATGACTTCGTCCTTGCCCTGCACCCGCTGCAGCGGCACGTATTCATCCAGCGGCCGGTCGGCGATCACCACGGCCGCGGCGTGCGTGCCCACGTTGCGGGCGAGGCCTTCCACCTTGCGGGCCAGGTCCAAGAGTTCGCGGACTTCGCCGTCGGTTTCGTAGGCCTTTTTGAGGTCTTCGCTCTTTTCCAGCGCCTGGTCGAGCGAGATGCCGAGCTGGTCGGGTACCATCCCCACCACGGCATCGACGCGCGAGATGGGCATGCCCAGCGCGCGGCCCACGTCGCGAATCGCGGCCCGGGCCGCCAGCGTACCGAACGTGCCGATCTGGGCCACGTTGGCTTCGCCGTACTTGCGCTTGACGTATTCGATAACCTCGCCGCGGCGTTCCTTGCAGAAGTCGATATCGATATCGGGCGCTTCCAGACGGTTGACGTCGAGGAACCGCTCGAACAGCAGGTCGTACTTGATCGGGCAGACGTGGCTGAGTTTCAACGCATACGCCACCAGCGAGCCCACGCCCGAACCACGCGCCGTGCAGGGGATGCCGTTCTCGACGGCGAACCGCACGAAGTCCCACACGATGAGGAAGTAGTTGGGGAAGCCGAGCCGGTTGATCACGCTCAGCTCGCGGTCCAACCGCTCCATCACGTGCGGCGCCAATTCGCCGCCGGGGCACATCTCCTCGTTGCCCGCGTAACGCTCCTTCAAGCCTTTGAGGCACAGCTCGCGCAGGTAGTCGCCGGGCGTTTTGTCCTCGGGCACGTTGAACGACGGGAAGTGCCGCTTACCCAGCTCCAGGTCGATCTCGACGCTGTCGGCAATGAGCTGGCTTTGTTTCAACGCTTCCTCGTAGCCGGGGAAGGCGGCATACATTTCCTCGGGCGTACGGAGGTGGAACTGGTTACCCTCCATGCGCATCCGGTTAGTATCAGTGCGGAACTTGCCCGTGTTGACGCACAGCAGAATATCCTGGGCCTCGGCGTCGTCCTGGTTGACGTAGTGGGCGTCGGAGGTAGCCACCAACGGCAGACCCAGCCGCCGGGCGACTTCCACGGCGCCTTCCATCGCCAGCCGCTGGATCTCCAGATTGTTGTTCTGGATCTCGATGAAGTAGCGATCGCCAAAGATGCTGTGGAACCAGCGGGCGATCTCCATCGCCTCTTCGATGTTCAGTTCCGGATTGCCGCCTTTGAGCAACGCCCGGCTGAACTCGCCCGACACGCAGCCGCTGAGGCAGATCACGCCTTCGCTGTGCTCGGCCAGCAGCTCGCGGTCGATGCGTGGCTTGCGGTAGAAGCCTTCGAGGAAGGCTTTGGACGACATCTTCACCAGGTTGCGGAAGCCGGTCCGGTTCTGGGCCAGCAGCGTCAGGTGATAGCTGCTTTCGCCCGGCTCCTTCTGGTGTCGCGAGTTGGGTGCCACGTAGGCTTCGATGCCCAGGATCGGATTGATCTCGGCTTCCTTGGCTGCCCGGTAAAACTCCAGCGCGCCGTAGAGGTTACCGTGGTCCGTGAGCGCCAGGCCGTTCATGCCGCTCTCCTTGGCCTTGCGCACCAGCGCTTTGATGGGGCTGGCCCCGTCAAGCAGGCTGTAATGGCTGTGGCAGTGGAGATGAACAAACGGCTTTTCGCTCATTGCGGGCGTTCCTCGGCGGGCGAATGCAGCAGATCCTTTACCGACGGGATTCTATCATGCTAGCACTGTTGCGGGCAGCCGCCCGAAGCACTCGAACCACCCCAGCCGAGGCGGTATCTTGCGTTAACTTGGGCAAGCTCTGAAGAACAAACAGGTTAGTTACTCGCCCACGGTGGTTGGCCATGCCTGGCAGGCAATCGTAGATGCTGATGCGTGCGGCAGTTAGAGCCAGAGCCGGCTCACCGGGCGTGGCTAGCACCGCCTGCAAACCGTTCTTGCGGCCCCCCTGGAACGCCGTATAATGCCTGGACTTATGACGAACCAAGCCCCCAGCCCAACACCGTTGCCGCCCCAGCGCGGCATTGTGCATCAGGTCTCGTGGCGCGAGGTGCTGCCGAGCCTTACGCTCTGGCGTGCCGTGTGGATGGCCGCGTCGCCACGCACGCTGTTGCTGGCCGTGATGGGCGTCCTGGCGACGTGCCTGGGGTGGCAGGCTTTGGCCGCCATGTTCGCCGGCAGCGACGATCCCCAGGTAGGCCGCCAGGTGCAGGCACTGCGGGTATCGCCCTGGCAATGGGAGCTGCCGCCGGTTTGCCCTGCGGTGAACTCCGTGGTTCAAGGCACGCCCGGCAAATTGCCCGGCGAGGGCTTTCAAGCCGCCAGTCGTTTTGCCGTGGCACCGCTGGGAGGGACGCTCTTTCCGCCGCTGGGCGAGTGGCGCATCGGTAGTTGGGCCTTATTCGTCGCCAGCATTTTGTGGGCGCTGGTGGTTTGGGCCTGGATCGGCGGCGCGATCACGCGCATTACGGCGGTAAAGTACGCCTCGGAACATTACCGGTTCCGGGCGGCTACCCGGCACGCTAGCCGCAAATGGGTTTCGTATTTCTCGGCGCCGATCCTGCCGCTGCTGTTTTGCCTGCTGCCTGCGGCGTTCATTTTGCCGTTGGGCCTGCTGAGCCGGTTTGACTTGGGCTTTGCCGTGGCGGCCGTGGTGTGGCCGGTGGCCATCCTGGCCGGCTTGGGGATCGCCGTGCTGGTCGCCGGGCTTGTCTTTGGCTGGCCGCTGCTGTGGGGCAACCTCAGCATCGAGGAGAACTCCGACGCCTTCGACGCCGTGGGGCGGCTCTACAGCTACTTGGGCAGCCGGCCGATTCACTACCTGGTGTATCTGGCGATCGCCCTGTTGCTGGGCGCTTTCGGCTGGTTTGTGGTGGCCTGGCTGATCAACCTGGCTTACGGCTTTTCGGCCGGAATCGCCGGACTGTTGGCTGGCGCCGAACGGGCCGTGGACTGGTCGACCTTTGGCAGCCTGTTGGCTACGCCGGAACAAGTGGGGCTTAAGCCGGATACCGCCGGCGGCAACATCCTGCGGTTCTGGGCCAGCTTCGGCCGGCTGCTCGTGACGGCCTACGGCGTGTGCTACTTCTGGACGGCTTACACCATCATCTACTTCTTGCTGCGGCAGGAAGTCGATCGCATCCCGATCGACGACGTATACCGCGACGAGCCGGAAGATACCTCGGAGCTGCCGCGTCTGAAGACTGACGCCGCCGGCGTGCCATCGCTGGCCGACGATGCAACCGAGGTTTCCTCGGGCACCGACGCGACGACCGCCGAGGCGGCCAACGGCGGGGGCGAAGCGGAGTAGTCTGCCGCCGCCTTCCGCACAGGCTTCTTGCACCCTGGCAATTTGCTTCTCGCGTTGGCGACAACAATACTGTCGCAAAGCCGGGGGGCCGTGTGGCGATGCGCCTGACTCTTTCAGGCTATGCACACGGTCCGCCGCCATGCTTCAAAGGGGGAGCGATCATGCAGAAGCTGTGTTTGCGGAGCGTGCTGTCGGTGTGCTTGATGGGGTGCCTGGCGGGCGGAACATGGGGTGTGGCCGCCGAGCCCGATGCGAAGGCCAAGGCGGAAAATCCGCGGCTGAAGCTGCACTGGGAGAAGAACCTGCTCACCATCAGCGGGCCGCATGTGCCGGGCCGCGAGGTGAAGATTCTGTACCTGGAAGCCTAGTGCCGCCCCAACAGCCACACCACCGATTGGAACAAGCACACGGTCATCGGCCACACCACTACGCTCGATGAAGCCAGCGAGGATGGACATCAACTGAAGCTCACCTGCCGCCTGAAGGATGGCGTGATCGTTAAGCACGTGATCACGGCAGGGCACGACGAAGTCGATTTCCACCTCACGGCCCACAATCCAACTGAACAACCATCGGAAGCGCATTGGGCACAACCGTGCATGCGCGTGGGGGCGTTCACCGGGCTGGGAGACCCCAACAAGCCGCAAACGTACGACTACCTGAAGAACAGCTTCATCTTCCTGGATGGCAAGCTGGAACGCATGCCGACGCGCGATTGGGCGACCGAAGCCCGCTACACGCCGGGCCAGGTTTGGGCAGCGCCCGGCGTGCCGCGGTCGGACGTGAACCCGCGTCCCCTCAATCCGCACACGCCCAGCAACGGACTGATCGGCTGCTTCAGCGGCGATGAAAAGCAGATCCTCGCGATGGCCTGGAAACCGTACCAGGAACTGTTTCAAGGCATCATCACCTGCCTGCACAGCGATTTTCGCATCGGCGGCCTGAAGCCGGGCGAAACCAAAGAGATTCGCGGCAAGGTGTACATCGTGCCTGCCGACGTGCCGGCGCTGCTGCGTCGCTACCAGCAGGGTTTTGGCGACTAGGGCGAAGGGACGTTGCGCCTGCGGGCATGTGCTGGCCTCGCGAACGGTCCAGACGTCAGACCGTTTTCAGGGCGGCTGTGAGCCGGTCCCAATCTTCTTCGTTGCAGTAGGCGTGAGGGCTCAGCCGCACATGGCCGCCGCGCGCGCTGGATACCACGCCGGCCGACATCAGCCGCTGCCTCACTTCGCTGGCCGCACGGCCAGGCAGGTCGAACAGTACAATGCCGCTTTCGACCTGTTCATCGGGCGGCAAGCCGATCAATTGCCCACCGGCCTGGCGGATGCGTTCTCGCGTTTGCGTTACCACGTCAATGATGCGAGGTGCGATGGCGGCCGGGCCTCCCAACTGCCGCAGCATGTTCAGGCTGGCTGCCAGGCCGATGAACGTGGCCATGGGGAACGTGCCGCCTTCGTAGCGAGCAGCGCTTTCTTTGAGACGCATTTCGGTCTGTGTGAAATCGGCCGAGCGGGCGGCGCTGTTCCAGCCCAGCCCTAACGGCCGCAGCAGCGGCAACAGCTCGCGGCGGATGTAGGCAATGCCGGCCCCTTCGGGACCAAGCAACCATTTGTGACCATCGGCGGCGGCAAAATCGACGCCCCAGCCGCGCACGTCCAGCGGCAATACGCCCAGCCCTTGGATTGCGTCGAGGAACAAATAACCTCCGTGCCGATGGGCGATCTCTGAGAGAGCGGCGACGTCGTTGCGACGGCCGGTCAGGTAATCGACCCAGCTCACGGCCACGATGCGGGTGCGATTGTCGCAGGCCGCGGCCACTTCGGCCGGGTCGACATACCCGCCCACCGAAGTCACCGGGCGGGGCTCCACGCCGCGCGATTGCAGGTTGACCCAGGCAAAGCGGTTGCTGGGGAAATCGTTGGCGGCGTACACCACGTTGTCGCCGGGCTGCCAGGGGAACCCTTCGGCCACCAGGTTGATGCCTTCGGTAGTGTTGCGGACCAGGGCGATTTCGTCCTGGTCGATACCCAGCAACCAGGCGGCCTCCTCGCGGACCCGCTCGAGCTGCCGTGCCCAGCGGGGCCATACGGTGTCGCCCTCCTCGGTGGCTTCATCGAGCCAGGTTTGCAGGGCCGCCCGGGTGGGCTGCGGCAGCGGGGCCACGGCGGCGTGGTCGAAGTAAGCCCAGCGGCGATGAACCGGCATATTCTGGCGGAGCCAGTCCCAGTTGGCCGGGGAAATCGCGTCGGAACTCATGGCGGTTGATCCGAGGTTCGGGAGAGGGGGGGAGCGGCTGGTGCCCGGTTTGGCTGCCGGCGCGGCAGATGCCGTTTGGTCCGGCCGGCACTGCCCGTTATCTTATCTGCTTCGCATCGACACGGTCCCGGGGGCGGCGGTTCGGCCCAATGGGGGCTCCGGCCGCCGGGGAGGCCGCGCCGTCGGCACGTCTGCCACCGTTTTCCGGCTGACCGCCCCGCACATTCGCTACATCCTGCGGAATCGGAAACCTTGCAGGGGGGTGGGGTGACAGCCCAATTCCGCGAACTATACTTGGAAGCTTATGAGTGGTCCGAGGAACCCTGCGAGCAAAGCTGTCTTCATGCCCAAAGCGCTTTCCATCATCGGGATGGTCGTGGCCGCCTTGTTGCTGTTGGTCTTCGGGCTGGACCTGGCCATAGAGTTCCCGTTTCACCGGGTCGACATCTATATCGACATCGGCATGATCATCGGCGCGATCGCTCTGGCGTACATGAGTTGGTCGACCTACCGGGAAGTGAAGTAGTCCCCGGGGGGCGCGTGTTGCGCCGCGTATGCTGATGGTGTCCCCAAGGTGGCCCGGCGCGTTCGATAGAGAACATTCCCTGCCGGTCGCCACGAACCCCACGAAATCTTGCCCGCGAATCAGACACGGGGTGCTTTTGTGCGCGCCGCATTTGCTTGGCGGCTGCTGCCGTGCGATGGCTCGTTGCAGGGGGGCTGTGCGCTAAGA